>ERZ888423.40-NODE-40-length-115953-cov-11.382742_pt1 | contig 115953 bp, 98 predicted proteins | sample MGYA00520523_ERZ888423 | MGnify/ENA primary metagenome ERZ888423 (study PRJEB32303, sample SAMEA104408611) | aquatic metagenome | biome: Brackish water; feature: Pelagic; material: water | place: Baltic Sea | collected 2014-06-08T10:24:00 | depth 30,27 m ...
GATGGTCTGGCTTCGCGTTTCAGGAAACCACCGGGAAACCTTCCCGCTGCAGCGTACATTTCACGGTATTCAACAGTCAGGGGCATAAAGTCAATGCCCTCTTTGGCCTCTTTGGCCGATACGACGGTAGCGAGCAACATGGTATCGCCCATGCGTACCACCACGGAACCATCCGCCTGTTTTGCCAGCTTTCCGGTTTCCAGTGAAATGGTTCTGCCATCACTGAAGGAAAATGTTTTTGTAATAGGATTCATTATTGTGTATTGATACAAAGAAAAAGGGCTATGCAGATTCTTGATCGACTACATAGCCCCTTGATAATATAATTTTGTTAGCGTCTGATTTTCAGTCGCTCAATGAGTACCCGGTAACCCTGAATATCTTTTTTCATCAGGTAATTCAGGAAGCGGCGACGCTTACCCACCAGCATCAGCAGGCTGCGCTTGGTGGCATGGTCCTTTTTGTTCTCCCGCAAATGTTCGGTAAGATGATTGATACGGGCAGTAAAAATGGCAATCTGCGATTCTACTGATCCTGTATTCTTTTCAGAACCACCGTATTCTTTTACGATTTCTTTTTTTCTTTCAGCTGTAACTGGCATTGAACTCACTCTTTTAAGGCAGGCAAAGATACGAAGCTTTGGCGAAATCCAAAAAGGACCGCCCATAAACTGCAAATAATATTTATGGAGCAGAAAAAGCGCCGGATTATTGCACTTTCATGAACTCCAGGAGCTGCGCCAGTTCCTCTTTCAGCCGCTTTCTTTCTACAATCATATCCAGAAATCCGGTCTCCAGCACGAATTCCGACTGCTGGAAGCCTTCCGGAAGGTCTTTTTTGATGGTTTCCTTCACCACGCGCGGCCCTGCAAAGCCAATGAGCGCCTTGGGTTCAGCCATATTGATATCACCCAGCATGGCATAACTGGCAGTCACACCTCCGGTAGTAGGGTCGGTCATGAGTGAAATATAGGGCAGCTTGTAGCGCGACAGCAAACTAAGCCTAGCCGATGTCTTTGCCATCTGCATGAGCGAAAACCCCGATTCCATCATCCTGGCGCCGCCGGATTTGGAAATGATGATCAACGGCAGATGGTGCTCTATACAGTAATCCACCGCCCGGCTGATGCGCTCGCCCACTACACTACCCATTGAACCGCCAATGAAAGGGAAGTTCATACAGGCAATAACAGCACCTGCACCTTCTATTTTCCCGGCTCCGACGCTGATGGCATCGGTATACCCCGATTTGGCTGCCGCATCTATCAAACGGTCTTCGTAGGGCTTGAGGTCTACAAAACCATGGGCATCCTTGCTGATGATATGCTCAAAAAGCGGTGTGTGCTCGCCCTCGTCAAATAACAAAGTGAAATACTCTCTGGAGTTAATCCGCCCGTGGTACCCGCAATTGGGGCAACACCACAGGTGGTCTTCGTATTCAGACGTGGTCGTTGTTTTCTTGCATTCCGGACACTTGAACCACACCCCTTCAGGCGTGTCCTTCTTGTCCCTGGTGGAGGTTTGGATACCCTCCCGCATTCTTTTGAACCAACTCAATGTACTCGGTTTACTGCGTGCAATGCTCAGGCGCTACAGACCTGCATCCTTCAACAAATGTATACAAACTCTGGATTTATCAGGCAATGGTCACTTCATTGCTCAGGTACACATCCTGGATACCGTTCAGGATACCCACGCCTTCTTTCATCGGGCGCTGGAATGCTTTCCTTCCGCTGATAAGTCCCATACCGCCGGCTCTCTTGTTCACCACAGCGGTGGCAATGGCTTCCGCCAGATCGCTGGCACCGGAGGATGCACCGCCTGAGTTAATGAGACCCGCGCGACCCATGTAGCAATTGGCTACCTGGTAACGGCACAGATCAATAGGGTGATCGGTGGTCAATTCGCTGTAAATGCGCTTGTCGTTTTTACCATAAGATGACTCCTTAGTATTGAGCGCCAGATAACCTCCGTTGTTTTCCGGAAGCTTCTGCTTGATGATATCTGCCTGAATGGTCACGCCCAGGTGATTCGCCTGACCGGTAAGATCGGCGGATACGTGGTAATCCTTGTCGGACTTAAACGCCGGGTTGCGCAGGTAACACCACAAAATGGTAGCCATACCCAGCTCATGCGCATATTCAAAAGCACGCGACACCTCTACCAGCTGGCGTTCGCTTTCAGGCGAACCGAAGTAGATGGTAGCACCCACCGCCACAGCACCGAGATCCCAGCTTGCCTTGATAGAGGCGAACATAATCTGGTCGTAAGTATTCGGATAGGTAAGGAATTCGTTGTGGTTGATTTTCACGATGAACGGAATCTTATGGACGTATTTCCGGGAAACCGCTCCCAGTGCGCCAAAGGTGGTAGCCACGGCGTTACAACCGCCTTCAATGGCGAGTTTCACAATATTTTCCGGATCGAAGTAAATTGGATTCGCGGCGAAAGATGCACCCGCACTGTGTTCTATACCCTGGTCTACCGGTAATATGCTCAGGTAGCCGGTATCAGCCAGTCTGCCGTGCCCGAACAGCGCCTGAAGGCTTCTGAGTACCTGCGGATTGCGATCGCTTTGCAGCCATACGCGGTCAATAAAATCGCCTCCGGGAAGGTGCAAATCGTTCTTGCTGATGGTTTTGCACTCATGGCCCAAAAGGTATTCGGCCTTATCGCCGAGCAAACTGGAAATATTACTGATAGACATACTTGTTAGTTTTAAATGATGTGGTTCAGGTACGGTGGCAAATATAAGAAAGCACTTGCAAATATTTTTTCTTCCCCCACCAATCAGACAGCATGTATCATCCATGGTAACGGACCTAAAAGCTGCCTGCACCAGCAATGGAAAGGCGTCTCTCCGACAGGGTGAAGTAGGGGAACGTCGGTCCCGGGCGCTCCTTCAATACCATAGCCCTGCTTTCCGTTGCAATCTTTTTCCCACACCGCATCACCCTCCCTGCAAAAAAGGATTTCCACTGCAATCAGGCGTAGCAATCCACCGCCTCTTTCCTGCTGGGCATGGGCAGATGGTGGAGGTACTTTTAATTGTTAGTGGATGAAGACGTTACCAACTGCAGACCAAGACTATGAGACGGTTGGTGGGGACACCAACCGCGGACACCTCACTTCTCACCACTCACTTCTCCCCACTCACATCTCACTTCTCACATTTCACTTCTCACCTTCCCCCCTGTCCTGCAACGAAGCTGCTGACCTGCCTTCACCGCCCTGACTGTAACGGCAGCCCGCAGCCCGCGCTACGGATACCGTGCAGCGCAGCAAGCGTGTAGCCGTTGTGCGGGCGAGGACTCCCGATAGCTATCGGGAGAGCACCATGGGAATGTAAAAAAAAAGCCGACACAAGGCCGGCTCTTTTTTTTATAAGCTGATATATATTAATCAATAATATCCAACTCACTCATAATATGAGAGCAGTTGGCAAACTTATCGACAATGAACAATACATAGCGGATATCAACGCTGATGGTGCGGTTCATCTCGGGATCAAATACGTAATCGCCGGGAGTACCTTCGTAATTACCATCGAATGCAATTCCTATTAGATCGCCCTTCTTATTCATTACAGGACTTCCGCTGTTGCCGCCTGTGATGTCATTATCGGAAAGGAAACACACGGGTACATCTCCTGTATCGTCGGCATAGCGACCGTAGTCATTGGCATTGTAGAGCTGGTACAATTTATCAGGCACCACAAACTCTTCATCGCTGTTATCGCGTTTTTCCATGATACCCTCCATGTAGGTTTGCCAGTGGTACTGAATGGCATCCTTAGGGCTGTAATCCCAGATTTTACCATAAGTAAGGCGCATGGAGAAATTGGCATCGGGATACATCGGCTTGTTGGCGTTCATTTGCATGGTAGCTGCCGTATACTGGCGGTTGAGCTGGCTGATAACACCCCTGCCTGTACGAAAATCGCCCAGCAGTGCCATGGCTTCCTCATTGAGGCCTGTGTAGTAGCGGTACAATTCATCGCGCTGCAGTTTCTTCAGACTGGGCTTGGCGAGGAAAGCATCCAGCGCTTCCTGATCGCGGAAAATAGAATTCGCGATAGCAGCATCTGCCCAGATGCGAATCTTCTCTTCGGCAGTGCTGCCCTCTGCTGATGCCAGTATGGCTTTTAGTGCTATAGGCTGCTGTGCTTCCGGCAGATTGTTGTTCATCACCAACAACATGGATACAACCATGTCGCGCTCCATATTGCCGTACATGTTCGGATAGGCTTCTTCACCGGCTGCACGAATGGCATCTATAACGGCCTGCTTTTCTTCAGCATCTGCTTTCTTGTCGGCCAGCAGCGGTTCCAGTCCCTGCAGCTCAAGTGCGAGTCCGCCGTAGGAAGGCAGCAGGGTAGCATATCTTTTATAATAAAATTCGCGGTTGATTTTGCTCATTCCGGCATAGGCTTCTTCATAGTCTGACATCAGATTGCCATAGGCTTCCTGTGTGGTCTTATCCTGTTTCGCGAGCCAGTTGGCAAATGCTTTTTCTTCTGCTTGTTTGATAGCCACTGCATCCATAACACGGGTCATGCCTTCAATTTGTCCGGTGTACAGTTTTAAACCGTTCATCAGACTGGCGTAATCCGGAGAGAGTTTCAGGCGCACCGCTTCATCTTTGTCCATTTCCTTTTTCATGGCAGTGGTGGCAGCTGCAAACATATCTATCTGCGCAGGGTTGGTCTGTTCAATCACTTCCTGCATGGCATAGCTGGTGAGGTACCTGTTGGTAGAACCGGGGAAACCCATAATCATAGCCGGATCGCCTTCCTGCAAACCGGAGATGTCGATTTTCAGGTGTCGCGCCGGCGTGTAAGGCACATTCGATTCGCTGTAGTCAGCAGGTTCGTTATCGGCATTGGCATAGACTCTGAAAATGCTGAAATCGCCGGTGTGGCGCGGCCATTCCCAGTTGTCGGTATCGCCACCGTATTTACCAATAGACTGCGGTGGTGTTCCTACCAGGCGCACATCGGTGTAGCGTTTTCTGTAGAAGATAAAATACTGGTTACCGTTGTACATGCTTTTGATTTGCACGTTCAGTCCGGTAGCTTCTTCTTCCCGCTGTACGATGCGGTCAATGATTCCGCGGATGGCACCACCTCTGGCAGCTTCGTCCATTCCTTCCACTGCAGGCAGGATGGAGTCGGTAATATTATTGGCTTTTACCAAAAGCTCCGCGTACAGCCCTTCAATGGGAATTTCTTCCTTATAGGAGGATGCCCAGAAGCCATCGTCGAGGTGATTGTTTTCCGGTGTACTGACACCGGCAATGGCATCGTAACCACAGTGGTGGTTGGTAAAAACCAGACCGTTGGGCGATACGAATTCACCGGTACAAAAACCACCGAAAACCATAACGGCATCTTTCAGGGAAGCCGAGTTCAGACTGTAGATGTCATCGGCGGTCAGTTCGAAACCAATTTTTCGCATTTCTGCGATATTCATCTGCGTAATGGCAGATACCAGCCACATGCCCTCATCGGGAAGTGGCAGAGGAGTTGAGGCTCTTAATCCGGACACACTTACGCAAGCGGCCAGTAAAAAGACCTTCCATTTCTTCAGCAACATGATTCTGTTGTTTAATTTGATTTAATGAATTTCTGTGCCCAAAGATAAGCAGGGAACACAACTAAATACGGATAATGGGGTGGGGAAAGGCTTATTGTTCCTTCATGAAACGCTTTGTCACCAGATTTCTGCCCTGTGACTGTGCGGTAAGGAAGTACACTCCCGGTTGCAGCTGGCTTAAGTCCACTTTGATAGAGCCGGCATTTCTGTCGACTGTGAAACCCATTACTTCCCTGCCAACGAGGTTGAGCACGGCTACGCGTTCCACTTCAGCGGAGTAGCTGATGGTAGCTTCAGAGCGCACGGGATTGGGATAAATCACGAGTTGCGTATCGCTGAACACCAATGATGTTGCGGTCTCTTCTGTGGATTCCATATGCCAGGCGGCATGTACAGAAGAAAGCAAAAACAAACAGACGATGACAGTGTAGAGTTGTTTCAAATACGCTTATTTAGGTGTAAAGATATTTGCTTTTACTCCCGCAACAAAAAAATGTTGCGCACATCTCCTTGTTTAACAGCCTTTAACGGTCGTCAGTACAGGTCATCTTCCTCTTCGGTGTCCAGATTATCCATGCCGGCACTGTCGAACATGCTGGAAAAAAGGTCTTTGAAAACCACACCGGTGGTGAGCAGCTGCTTGTTCAGTTGCGAATATTCGGCCAGTCCGTGCAGTACAAACTCCATAAGGAAGTACTGTTCGTCGGCAGGTATTTGCGGAAACTGCTTTTTCACCAGTCGTTGTAACCCCGGCACTGCTTCTAGGGCTTTACGGTAGGCTTTTTCCGACAGGTCATTGAGCATATCGACGGAATTGCCTTCATTGAACCAGTTTACCAGATCGAAGTAGATTGAAGTATCGGCAGCAGCGGTATCGGTCTTTCCACCTTTTTTGATTTTCTTTTTGGCAGCATCAGGCTCGGGGAAGTAATCGGTAAAGAGCCTGCGCACTGATTTGCCGATAAGGTTAAGGGCGACAATGAAAGGCCCTTCCTGCTCGCCTTCGTATACGAGTTCCACCTTTCCGGTGATGGCGGGAATGACGCCCCAGAAATCGGACATGCGCACGTAGGTCAGGTCTTCTCCATTGCGCAGGGCACGTCGTTCGGCGGCACTTACCAGGTTTTCAAGCGCAGTAATGGTCATCCGGGCAGACACACCACTTTTCTGGTCAACATACTCGCTGTTGCGTGCTTCGAATGCCAGTGCTTCAATCAGGTCGCGAGCCAGTTCATTCACCTTCACCAGAGCTGCCTGCTCCGGATGGAGGTCGGCTTCCTGGTCTGTGATTTTGCGGGCGGTGGCCATGTCCTTGGGATAGTGCGTGAGTATCTGGCTTTCTATCCTGTCTTTCAGTGGCGTGATGATGGCGCCGCGGTTGGTATAGTCTTCCGGGTTGGCAGTAAACACAAACTGGATGTCGAGGGGCATGCGCACCCTGAAACCGCGAATCTGGATATCACCCTCCTGCAACATATTAAATAAAGCTACCTGTATTCTTGCCTGTAAATCGGGCAATTCATTGATGACAAAAATACCCCGGTGAGAGCGTGGTATCAATCCGAAATGGATGACCCTTTCATCGGAGTAAGGCAACTTCAGGGTGGCAGCGCGAATAGGATCCACATCCCCGATAAGGTCGGCGACCGACACATCGGGAGTGGCCAGTTTTTCGGTAAAGCGTTCTTCTCGTGGCACCCACGCAATAGGAGTAGCGTCGCCTTTTTCTGCAATCAGGTCCTTGGCATACCGGCTGATGGGCGCCATCGGATCATCGGATAAATCACTTCCGGCAACGATGGGCATATAGGGATCGAGCAGCTCTACCATCCTGCGGGCAATTCTTGTTTTTGCCTGTCCTCTCAATCCGAGCAGAATGATATTGTGTCGAGAAAGGATGGCTCTTTCGAGATCGGGAAGCACGGTGTGTTCAAATCCGTATATGCCTTCAAACACCGGTTCGCCGCTCTTTATCTTTTTTACCAGATTCCGCCTGAGTTCTTCCTTCACCGACACCGGCTTGTAGCCGCTTTTTTTCAATTCTCCCAGAGTGGAAATAGCTGTCACTTGCTTATTCGATTTTGCCATGTAAATTGGTATATTTATTTTATTTATCTAACATTTCTGCGCCTGTTGCGCTCATAATCTTCAAAAATGTATTCGCCCAGCCCTTTGAGACTGGTGTAAAAAGCCTTGCCCTGATTCACCTGGGTAAACTCTTCCACGAAGCGCTGCAGGTAGGGGTCGCGGGCAATCATGAAGGTGGTGATTTTGATACCCAGCTTGCGGCAATGCGCGGCGAGGTTCAGGGTCTTGTTGACGATAATCCGGTCGAGACCAAAGCTGTTCTTGTAATGCTTGCCATTGCGCATGATACAGGTGGGCTTGCCATCGGTAATCATAAAAATCTGCTTATTGGGATTCTTGCGCCTGCGCAGTAAATCCATAGCCAGTTCCAGACCCGCAACGGTGTTGGTATGAAAAGGACCCACTTCCAGATAAGGGAGGTCTTTGATTTCAATGGGCCATGCATCGTTGCCGAAGGCGAGGATATCCAGTGTGTCCTTGGGAAAGCGGGTAGTGATCATTTCACTGAGGGCCATAGCCACTTTCTTGGCAGGTGTGATGCGGTCCTCTCCATATAATATCATAGAGTGCGACACATCTATCATCAGTGCCGTGGAAGTCTGTGCTTTGTATTCTTTTTCCACCACCACCAGATCGTCTTCCATCAATGTGAAGTCGCCGATACCGTGATTGATGTATGCGTTCTTAATGGAATCGCCGAAATCTATTTGGTCGGCGGTATCTCCGTATTGAAAACTCCGCCTGTCGGCACTGTTTTCATCTCCTGTTCCGGAAAATTTGGTGCGGTGATCGCCTTTCTGAGCTTTCTTCAGTTTGCCGAAAATCTGCTCGAGGGAAGACTGGCGAATGCTTTGTTCCATTTTGGCGGTAAGTACAAATCCACCCGGCCCCTGGGGCTCATCTTTTTGCAGATAGCCTTTGTCCTGTAAATCCTGGATAAAATCGCCCATACCATATTCATCGGTGGTGATCTGGTACTGCCTGTCGAGCTGATTAAGCCAGTCGAGCGCTTCAGTAACATCACCATTGGTATATACCAGCAACTCCTGGAATAATTCGAACAACGTATCAAATACAGATTTGTCGGGTGGTAAGTATTGTGAAAATCTAAATCCTGTCATATTCCTTCTTTCATTAAGCCCCTGTAAATTTCGCACCCATCCTTCCATTGCCGAAGTGTAATATGGTGTCTCCTATTACATGTTCATTGTTGGTGAAACTGTTAAATGCTGCCCTAAGTTCAGCTAATTCTTAAAAAGTATTTGTTATTTCGGACGACCAAAGTGTAAATATGAAGCGAATAATACTCAGCAGCCTGCTTTTCCTGACAGTTAGCATTGCTCCGGCACAGTCCTACGATTCTTTGATGTTCCGCAGCATATACGATGAAGTTTTGATGAACGGTGAATGTTATGAATGGCTGCGCAGCTTGTGCAAGGACGTAGGACATCGCCTGAGTGGTTCACCCCAAGCCGACCTTGCCGTGCGTTGGGGTCAGGCTGTTATGGAAGAAGCCGGCTTTGATTCTGTGTGGCTGCAACCAGTTATGGTACCAAAATGGGTTCGGGGACAGAAAGAATATGCTGAGATTATGGGTGTTGGTAAGGTGGATGTCCTGGCTTTGGGAGGTTCTATTGCCACTCCTACTGATGGTATATTGGCCGAAGTGGTCTATGTGAATGATTTCACTGAGCTGGAAAAACTGGGTCGTACGGCGATTCAGGGTAAAATCGTATTCTATAATGAGTTTTTCGATCCCCGTAATATCCGCACTTTCGAATCCTACGGTCAATGTGTAGAGTACAGGTGGAAAGGTGCGAGTGAAGCCGCGAAATACGGAGCTTTGGCAGTATTGGTAAGAAGTGTCACTCCTGCCCTCGATGATTTCCCTCACACCGGCAGCATGCGCTACTTCGAAGATGCCCCCAAAATCCCCGCTGTAGCTATCAGTACGGTAGATGCCGAATTATTGAAAGAAAGTATCGAAGCTGGCAATAAGATGTTTAAGCTTGTCATATTTTCACAAATACTCGAAGAAGTACCCTCTTTTAATGTGATCGGCCAGTTGACCGGAACAGACTATCCGGAGGAGGTCATAGTAGTGGGCGGTCACCTGGACAGCTGGGATGTGGGAGAAGGAGCACATGACGACGGAGCAGGCTGTGTACAGAGCATGGAGGTATTGCGGAGCATTCGCGCTGCCGCCGGACAACCCAAAAGAACCATCCGTTGCGTGCTGTTTATGAATGAAGAAAATGGCAACCGGGGTGGTCATGCCTATGCCGACTGGGCTGCCATAAGCGGTGAGCGGCATATCATGGCATTTGAAAGCGATGCCGGGGGCTTTTCTCCCCGTGGATTCAGCATGGACGCGTCCGACGCTGCCGTTGCGCACTTTCAGCAATTGCGAAAATGGCTGCTTCCCTATGGAATTCACCATATCGAGAAGGGATATGGAGGCACCGATATCAACCCATTAAAGTCACAGGAGACTATACTTTTAGGACTAAATCCCGATTCCCAACGCTATATGGATTATCACCATACAGAGAATGACACATTCGATAAGGTGAATAAAAGAGAGCTGGAGCTGGGCGCAGCCACGATGGCAAGTGTTATCTGGTGGGTTAGCGAATACGGAATTCCGGCTCAGATAAGGTAATTTTTACTTGTCACAACACTTGCATTATTGCAAGCTATTTTCCTGCATTTAGCTTCTTTTTGGCAAAAAGATGTATTTTCTTTGGATGTAACAAAATTGCATTACAATGAAAAGAATCTTCAGCCTTATCGCAACCGTGGTGATCGCAGGATCACTGACTGCTCAGATTCAAGTTGAACCCCGCATCAGCTTAGTTGCTGCCATGGGCGACTACAATCTCAATTACGATAAAGCCTTCCTTTTTAGAGGTGCTGCCGCTGCCGCGACTGGATTCGGCATGGGTGCCGATGTAACACATCCTATTGGTCTGATTGAAAACATGGATGTTTTTGGCTCTATGGACATCTTCTACAATGGATTAGCAAAAGATCTGAAAGCCGATTTACAGGCTGATGCACCGGATGCAGCTATTAATTATAACAGTTATGTGAATATACCGCTGATGGCCGGTATCAAATACTACTATGTCATTCCGGATATCTACCTGAAAACCTATGTAAAAGGTGGTATTGGGTTGAATACCCTTTTCATCAGCGATCTGGGTTTTGAGCAACCCGACCTCAGTCAAACTTTCAGCTTCAAGCCCTCTGTAGCCGGAGCAGCCACCTTTGGTTTGGGCGTGATACTGGCTGAAAAATATACGGTTGGCTTCGAGTTCATGCACCTGGGTAACCATACGCCCAAGGGTGAAATGGAAGAAATTAAACAAGAGAGCCTGAAAGGTTTCGATATCTCCGATACCTTCCAGCCAGAAGAGTTACCGGTGAGAACGTTCCGTTTAACCGCCGGATTTCTACTTTTTTAGTCACTCTGCGCATCTATAAAGTTATTAAAGACAGCCTGTGTGCATAACAGGCTGTCTTTTTTGTTTTTATTCGTTTCCTTTGACAAATAAACCAAATCAAATACTATGAAAAAATTCATGGCAATTACTTTAAGTCTGGGTCTTGTTGTTGCAGCTCAGGCGCAATTAGAAGTAGGTCTTAAAGCAGGTGTGAACCTCGCGTCTCAGTCTACCAACATTGATGGCGCTGACTACGGAAGCACCACCGGCTTGTACCTCGGTATACCTGTTCGCTACTATATCAATGACAACCTGGTATTCCAGCCTGAAATTGCATTCATGCAAAAAGGCTCCTCTTTTGATTTCGAAACTTCAGTACCCGGTTTCTTTGAAACCAAAGTTGAATCTGACGGCAAACTGAACTACGTGGAGATTCCGCTAATGGTGCAGTACCTGATCGGCGATGGCGACATTCAGCCATTCGTGCAGGCAGGTCCGAGCATTGGCATTGGCATGGGAACAAAATCAACTGGAACTTCTACCACTACGGTAACCGATCCATTCACTGGCTCCACTACAACTGAAACGGAAGATTTCGATGATTCCGGAAGCTTTGAAGATGCCGGGTTAAGTGGTATCGATTTCGGATTTGGTATTGGCGCTGGTGCAGTTATGGAAGCAGGTCCCGGTGACCTGAGCCTTAACCTGCTTTACAACTTAGGCTTTGCCAATATTCTTGATGCTGACACCGCAGGTGACAACAAAATCAACAACAGAGGTTTGGCTATCATGCTGGGCTTCGTGCTGCCTATCAACTGATCAAGGCATAATTAACAAGGGCACCGGTTCTTATGGAGCCGGTGCTTTTTTATTGTAATAGCTTATCGAGCTCCCTGCGCAGGGCGTCACCTTTAACATTGTGCGCCACCACTCTGCCTGTGGCATCCAACAGCACGGTATGCGGAATGGAGTTAATGCCATACAATGCTCCCGCGCTGCTGCTCCATCCCTGCAGGTCAGACACATGCATCCAGGTTAGCTGGTCGTCGAGTATGGCTTTATGCCAGGCTTCAGCCTTGTTGTCAAAAGAAACACCCAGTATTTCCAGCCCCTTTGGGTGGTATTCGGCATAGACTTTCACCATTTCAGGATTCTCCCTTCTGCAGGGACCACACCAGCTGGCCCAGAAATCAATAAGCACGACACGACCGCGCAAATCGGAAAGCTGTATAGTATCGCCTTCCGTGTTGGGCAATGCAAAATCAGGAGCCATGGCACCCACCGCTGAAGCCGACAGCAAAGTCGCCCTTTCGGTCAGCATGCGCGTATACCTGCTATCGGGCTGTAGCACCTTGTAAGCTTCGGCCATTTCGTTCAAAGTGGCGTAATCCATGTCAAAAATGAGGTAGCGATTCAGGAGGTATGCCGATACCGGACTTTCGATGTGCTCGTTGGCAAACGCCTGAATAGCCGCATTCTGTCGCTCATATACAGCATCTGAAAGCAAGCTGATGCTGTCCTGCATAGCGCTGCTCATAGCCACCTTGGGATTGCTTAGTGGTGCAAACAGCTGTTGGATCTCGTTCTCGAAAGGCTCGATGATTGCCAGCGCCTGCATATATAAATCATGAGAAGCAGAACCCTCCACTTCGAGTGCTGCTACCTGTTGTGCATCGGCTTTCAAGCGAAGTTTACCCGGTTCAGCGAATACCCGAAAGTAATCGGGCTGTCCGTCGAATTGTAAGAATAGCATTTCCGGTAGCGGCAGTTCTGCACGGAGTGAGAACATGCCGTTTTCAATGACGGAAGAATCGAGGGGTATCAACTGCCTGTCCCGTTCAGCCAGTAAATACATTTTATCTACAGTTGCGCCGGTAATGGAACCTTCTATGATGACCGTATTTTCTGAGGAATTGTTAGTAGCATCAGGTGCCTGGCATGCTGACAGCAACAGTAAACCCATAAAAGCGACCATAATATTTTTCATGCTATAAAGGTACGAACACTGCATGGTTTGCGAAACTGATGACGGCTTTGTACATTGTTCTAAATACACACTATGCAACGCGTAACAGGAATTGGAGGTATATTCTTACAGAGCAAAAAGGACCATAAGAAATTATTAGGCTGGTACGACCGTCACCTGGGGATAAAAGATGATGCGGCCCACAACGGCATTTTCTGGAAATGGCGGCATGCAGACAATCCCGTAGCTATAGGAGAGACTGTTTTCAGTATCTTCTCTTCCGGCAGCGACTACCTGCAACCCTCCCCATCAGGATACATGATTAATTTTCGGGTAGCTGACCTGGATTGGTTGCTGGAACAGCTTCGTGCGGAAGGTGTTGAAATTTTAGGCAACACAGAAGTGTACGAATATGGTAAGTTTGCATGGATAAGGGACCCTGAAGGCAATAAAATTGAGCTGTGGGAACCTGCACCGGGATACCATTTCGATGGCGGCATGTCCGCCTCTTGACAACCATGAACCTGAAAGCCTATGGACTTCGAAATACTGTTAGCCAACCTCACGAATCCGACACTCCTGTATTTTGTGTTGGGTATCGTTGCAGCAGCTGTTAAGAGCGATCTGGAAATTCCCTCCAATACCGCTAAATTCATATCGCTCTACTTATTGTTTTCCATTGGCTTCAAAGGAGGTCAGGAGCTTTCGCACAGCACCTTTGATCAGGAGATACTGCTCTCCCTCCTATTCGGTCTCTTTATTTCAGCAGCCATTCCACTATATACTTTTTTTATATTAAAAAGTAAAATGAATCCGAGTGATGCGGGTGCCGTGGCAGCAGCTTACGGTTCGGTAAGTGCCGTGACATTTGTAGCAGCTGTAGGTTTTCTGGAGTCGCAGGGGCTTACCTTCGGCGGACATATGGTGGCAGTGATGGCCCTGATGGAATCACCTGCAATCATAATGGGGGTTATCCTATTGATGCGTTATGAACCCGATGCACCTCAGAAAGGCGGTATTGGAAATATCATACGACACTCCCTGACGAATGGCAGCGTTATCATGATATTAGGCAGTCTGGTTATCGGGCTCATTGCCGACAGCAGGCAAGCCGAAGGCATCAAACCCTTTACCACCGATATATTCAAAGGATTCCTTGCCATTTTTCTGTTGGAAATGGGCATGGTGACCGCACGGAGGTTTAAAGCATTCCGCAAATACGGATGGTTCGCCTTTCTATTTGCTATCATCGTTCCATTGATTAATGGGTGCCTGGTTGCCTGGGCCACGGGACTGTTTTCTGATAGCGAAGGAAACCGCTTCATTTTCGCGATTCTCGCGGCGAGTGCCTCTTACATTGCGGTGCCGGCGGCAATGCGGTTGGCTGCACCCAGGGCAGACCCTGGATTGTATATACCTATGGCCATAGGTGTCACCTTCCCATTCAACATCACTATCGGTATGCCGGTGTACTTTCTGATTGTACACCTAACATAGACGCTTATTTGCGTTTCAATAAACCTATCAGGAGCAGGAAGACGACAGCGCCCACTACGGCACTGGCGAGGGCGCCGGCAATGCCTGAGGCATTGATATTCAGTTCATCGAAAATCCAACCGCCAAGTACAGCACCCACGATGCCCACAATGATATTTCCTAAACCACCGAAGCTTTCGCCGCGAATCAATTTGCCGCCAATCCAGCCGGCAGCAGCACCTATGAGTATAAAATAAATAAGATTCATATGTTACAGCACTACGTTTTCTTTCCCTAAAAGTTGCAGGCGCAACAAGTTGGCAAATACACCTCCCTGTTGGGCTGCCAGCTCTTCGAAGGTACCCGATTCTTTGATATTACCGTTTTTCAGAACAAATATCTGATCGACATTGCGGATGGTGGACAGGCGGTGAGCTATAATGATAGTCGTGCGGTTTTCCATCAATACCTCCAGGGCATCCTGCACCAGCCTTTCACTCTCTGCATCCAGTGAGCTGGTAGCTTCATCCAGAATGAGGATAGCAGGGTCTTTAAGGATGGCCCTCGCGATAGCTATGCGCTGGCGCTGCCCTCCGCTCAGTTTCACGCCCCGCTCTCCTACAATGGTATACAAGCCCTCCGGAAATCCTTCAATAAACTCCCAGGCATGCGCCTTTCGGGCAGCAGCAACGACCTCCGCCTCTGAGGCACCCGGCTTTCCGTATGCGATATTATCCAGTATGGTTCCGCCAAATAAGATGACTTCCTGAGGCACAACTGCCATATTATTGCGCAGCCATTTGAGGGAGTATTCACCATAGGACTGGTTATCAATGTCAATGGAACCGGCATCGGGCGTATAGAAACCTAAAACCAGCTGTGCTATGGTAGACTTACCGGCACCACTTGAGCCTGCAAGCGCTACCTTTTCACCACTTTTTATATGGAGGTTGATACCTTTCAGAACTTCGACATCCTTTCTGGTAGGATACGAAAACCGGACATCGGCAAAGCGAATCTCGCCCCGTATCTTGGGATGGCTTGCCGCCGGTGTATCTTCTAAGGGTACTTCACTTTCCGTATCGAGGATATCAAATACCCTTTCCGAAGCACCCACCGTTTTTTGCAGACGACCGTATAGGTCACCCAGACCGCCTACGGCGCCACCGATAAATCCGGTATACAACATGAAAGAAGTAAGCGTTCCTGCAGTAAGTTCGCCTTGCTTCATCAACACGGCTCCATACCACAAAACCAATACAAAGCCGCCAAACAATCCGAAAATAATAAAGGTGGTAAAGGCTCCCCGGTTTACAGCACCTTTGATACCTGCTATGACTACCTTCTCCATGTAGCTCTTGTAGCGGTTCGATTCGAATTGCTCATTGGCGTAGGACTTGACCGTAGTAATATTCTGCATGGTTTCTTCCACTACAATATTCGAGTCTGCCAGCGCATCCTGCCGTTGCTTGCTCAGCCTGCGAATAAATTTGCCATATACCAGGGCAAGGATGATGAGAATGGGAAAGGTAGAAATCATCAACAGGGTAAGCTGGGGAGAAATGAAGAAAATAAATCCCACACCGAACACAATGGTAACCACCTGACGGATGAACTCCGGTAAGGTCATGCTTAGCATATCCTGCAGCTGATCGACATCGTTGGTGCTGCGGCTGGTCAGCTCACCTACCCTTCTTTCTTCAAAAAAAGGAATAGAAAGTGTAACGAGTTTGTTGTACAGCACCTGCCTTACATCCGACATGGCTCTTTCCGTTACGGTAGCAAACAGGTAAACCCTGAAAAAAGATATTCCCGCCTGCACCACCAACAGTCCTACCAGGATGAGTGCCATGGTATTGGTATTGGCAAACAGGCTCTGGCTGTCCTTGAGACTGGCAGTATCGATGAGTTTGCCCATCAGGTAGGGAAACGTCATGGTGGTAAAGCTCGAAATAAGCAGGAAAATCATACCGGCAATAAACATGGCCCGGTAGGGCTGGATATAATTGAAAATCCGTAGGGCTGTCTGAATACTTTTCCTCGACAGGCGCTTTTTATCTGCTCCCTCCACCGGATCGTGCTGTCTGGATCTTCTGGTTGACATAATGGACTTTTACTGCTGTAAAATTAGATTAAGTTTGCCGGAGCAGCTTACAAGAAGAAAAGGTATAAGATCATGCAACAACACATCATCCATCTGCCTCCTTTTCCAAGAGGGTTTCATATTGTTGACAAGCATATATTGTCGCAAATAGAATTACCGCAAAGCGGCATCCTGCACATCTTCCTTCAGCATACTTCTGCCGGCCTCTGTATCAACGAAAATGCCGACCCAACTGTTCGCATAGATTTTGAAACCGTTTTTAACCGGCTTGTCCCGGAGGGGATGTCTTATTACCGGCATACCATGGAGGGGCCGGATGATATGCCTGCACACATCAAAGCAGCTTTGGTAGGACATTCTGTGAGCGTTCCTGTAATGAACGGACGGCTGGCGCTGGGCACCTGGCAGGGCATTTACCTGTGCGAGTTCAGGAATAATGGTGGAAGCCGGAAGCTGGTGGTTTCTGTTCTCCCATGACCCTTGCAGGCAATAAAAAACCCCGGAATCACTTCCGGGGTTGCAGTATGGTTGGTGGTAATTATTTTACCTTATTGACAATTTCTTCAAAAGCTGCAGGATGGTTCATGGCCAGATCAGCAAGTGCTTTTCTGTTCAGTTCGATACCGGCCTGTTGTACTTTGTGAATAAAGGTACTGTAAGTAAGACCGTGCGGACGAACAGCTGCGTTGATACGGGTAATCCATATCTGACGGTACATCGGTTTTTTGTCCTTGCGGCCTACATAGGCGTATTGCAAACTTTTCTCAACGGCGTTTTTGGCTACCGTCCATACATTTTTTCTTTTACCGTAGAATCCTTTTGCTTGCTTAAGCACTTTCTTACGGCGGGCCCTGGAGGCTACATGATTGACTGACCTTGGCATGACTGTTTATTTTACGCTAAGCCTAATGACCTTTTGATACGCGGTTGATCGGCCTGGTGTACAGTAGTAGTACCTTGCAGACGCTTCTTGCGCTTGTTGCTCTTTTTTGTAAGGATGTGGCTATGGTAGGCCTTGCTCCTCTTCAATTTACCGCTTCCTGTAAGCGAAAAACGCTTTTTGGAACTACGGTTGGGCTTCATCTTAGGCATAAATGCTTATTTTCTCCTTTTAATACAGGGACGCAAAGATAACAATACTTTGATATTTTAGGGAAAAATCCTGCTAACTTTTCTTTGTTTTCGGATTGAGGATAATATGCATCCTTTTTCCCTCCAGTTTGGGCATCGCTTCCGGCACGCCTACCTCCTCCAAACGCTGGGCAAAGCGCAATAACAGCACTTCTCCCCTGTCGGAGAATACAATGGAACGACCGCGAAACTGCACGTAGGCCTTCACTTTAGAACCTTCCTGCAGGAACTTTTCCGCATGCTTACTCTTAAATTCGAAATCGTGCTCATCGGTATTGGGTCCGAAGCGGATTTCCTTCATCTCCTGCTTCTTATTTTTCGCCTTGAGCTCTTTCTCTTTCTTTTTTCTTTCGTACAGGAATTTCTGGTAGTCTACTATGCGACATACGGGCGGATCGGCATTGGGTGAAATTTCTACCAGGTCAAGTTCTAATTCCCTGGCCATGCGGAGCGCCTCTTCCGTAGCATATACTTCGGGCTCGACGTTTTCACCTACCAATCTGACCTTGGGTACCCTGATCTCGTTGTTGGTGCGGTGGGGATTTTGTTTCTGCCTTCCCCTGAATGGGGGTTTGGGTCCTCTTCTTTTCTGCAAATGATGTTGATTTAATGAAAAATGGATTCTATGGATTGATATAATTGACTGACAAATGCTGCTGCTTCCTGTGTTCCGACATCACCTTCACCATGCTTGCGAACAGACACCATGCCGCTTTCGGCTTCTTTTTCGCCAACTATAAGCATATAAGGTATCTTTTTGGTTTCAGCATCTCTGATTTTTCTTCCAATTTTTTCCGAACGGGTATCAAAGGAGCAGCGAATTTCGTGTTTTTTCAGCATTTCTGCTATGCCCTCGCAATAATCGTTGAACTTATCGCTGATGGGTAACAGTGCTACCTGAACCGGGGCCAGCCAGGCCGGGAAGTTACCTGCATAATGTTCAATCAGAAAACCAATGAACCGCTCATGCGTTCCCAGCGGGGCCCTGTGAATGGCAATAGGCACTTCCGGTTCATTATTGCTGTTCATGTATTTCAGGTTGAAACGCAGAGGCTGGGCAAAGTCTACCTGATTGGTAGCCAGCGTGAACTCCCTGCCTATGGCACTCCATATCTGTACATCGATTTTAGGACCGTAGAATGCCGCCTCATCTGCTACTTCCACATAAGGAATACCGGACTCAATCAGCACCTTCCGCACCATATCTTCGGTTTTCTTCCAGAGCTCAGGCTCGTTGACGTATTTCTGGCCGAGTTTTTCCGGTGCATGCGTACTGAAACGCATCACGTATTTGTCTATTCCAAATATATCGAAGTACTTGAGATACATATTGTTAACGCTCTCAAATTCCGCCTTGAACTGTTCTTCTGTACAATAGATATGCGCATCGTTCATCTGCAGACTGCGCACCCGCATCAGTCCGAATAACTCCCCGCTTTGCTCATACCGGTAACATGTTCCGTATTCTGCCAACCTTAAAGGAAGATCCTTATAGCTTCGCGGAACAGCGTCGAAAATTTTATGGTGATGCGGACAGTTCATCGCTTTGAGGTAGTATTTCTGTCCGTCAATATCCATTGGCGGGAACATGCTATCCTCATAATAAGGCAAGTGACCGCTCTTCAGGTACATGCTTTCTTTGGCAATATGAGGCGTCTTCACTCTCTGGTAACCTGCTTGTTGCTCTGTTGCCTTCGCCAGGCGTTCGAGTTGTTCAATCATGGCAGCACCATTGGGTAACCACAGCGGCATACCGGGTCCCACGTCATCATCGAAAGTGAAGATTTCCAGCTCCTTGCCGATCTTTCTGTGGTCGCGCTTTTTCGCCTCCTCCATCATTTCGAGGTAGGCATCCAGCTCTCCCTGCTTGGGGAATGTTACACCATAAATACGCGTAAGCATGGGATTTTTCTCACTTCCTCTCCAGTAAGCACCTGCTATATTGGTCAGCTTTACCGCTTTGATGTAACCTGTATCGGGGATATGCGGACCACGACAGAGATCGACAAAATTTCCCTGTGTATAGAATGTTATTTTACCGTCTTCCAGCTCTTCAATTAACTCCAGCTTATACTGGTCGTTTTTCTCGCCAAAATATTGCAGGGCTTCCGCTTTGCTTACTTCTTTGCGGACATAAGGATTCTTCTGCCCGGCCAATTCCTTCATCTTCTTCTCCAGTGCCACAAGATCTTCAGCACCAATGGTGGTTCCACCCAGGTCGATATCGTAGTAAAAACCGTTGTCCACCGGAGGACCAATCCCAAACTTTACACCCGGGAACAGCGCTTCCAGTGCTTCTGCCAGCAAATGCGCCGAAGAATGCCAGAAGGTAGATTTTCCCTCTTTATCATCCCAGGTCAATAACTGTAATGTGGCATCTGAATCTATAGGGCGGTTGGCATCGCGTACTTCATTATTTACTTTGGCACTCAGTACCTTTCTTGCCAATCCTTCTGAAATGGATTTGGCTATTTCCATGGCGGTAATCCCAGCTTCGTACTGCTTCACTGCACCGTCAGGAAATGTGATATTAATCATGTTCATTGCGCTTTAAGTTCGTCAATTTTTTCTTGTATAAAGGTAAGCTCAGGATCGAGATTCATGGCCTGCTGAAAATAAGTAAGTGCCTCCTGTTTTCTGCCGAGCTTCTCAGCGCACAGCCCCATGCCATAATGCGCATAAGCCTTGGCGGGCGATTGCTTCACGGAAAGATCGAAATAGCGGAATGCCTTCTCTACGGAGTCAATACCAAAATAAATGGTAGCCAGGTTGTACAAGGCATCTGCATCCTGGGGATTGCGGATTATGATTTGCCGGTAGTAATTGATGGCTTTATCTACATCACCTTTATCCTGGAAAAACTTCGCTTTGGCATAGGCGGCCTCCCGGCTGGTATCTCCCGTGGCGATGGCGTTATCGTAATACTGAATTGCCAGCGGATCGCCCCTGTCGGCAAAAATCAAACCGAGCTGCATCCAGGCATCGTAATAATCCGGATCCACTTCCGTGCAGGCCTGGAAATTGGAAATTGCTTTGGTCGTATCGCCTGATTCTTTGTAAATCAACCCTTTGTAAAAGTAGGCCGGAGCGTTTTGAATGTCCAGCCTCAGCAGCTCGTTGAGCTGGTTGATGGCGAGTTGGTATTTGGGCTCCGGAAGGAGGAAATAATCGATGGCCAGGTTTAAGAGGATATCGGGATTGCTCGGATACCGCGCCTGATACGAAGCGAGAATTTCAATGGCTTCCTGTGCCCTGCTCATCTCAAAAAGACAATCGGAATAGCCGAGTGCATAGGCCGCCTGCGTGCTGTCGATAGTATAGGCCATGGCAAAATCTTCGAGGGCGTATTTCAGGTTACCGTAATCGAAATAGGCATTGGCCCTGTTAAAAAGTATACCTGCATTAAGGGAATCCTGTTGCAGCGCAAGGGAGTACTGCTCAATTTCAGGAGTGATAGTGCGGATGGCGCTGAGGGTATCTGTCGTAGCAGTCTCTTTCTTGAAATATCCTTTTTGCACGGCAAATACGCCACCAATAACAACAGCCAGTAGCGCTACTGCCAGCACATAGATACCCAAACGCCTGTTTTGCATGCTGCAAAGGTACGTGAATTGGGAAATTTTCACGCCGATGCAACTATTAAACATAAATGGGGTTGTACCTTTGTCACCCAAAAAAAAGAAATGAACGGAAGGGTTTTAATATTTGTAATTGCCATGCTGCTGTTGATGAGTTATGCGGGAGTTATGGCCGAAAAGCTGCAGGAAAGAGCAGCCGCTGCCGCTGAAACTGCAACAACCGAAATGCCGGAAGCGGCATCAGCCGGCTATCCCGAAGAAAAGCATTTAAGCAATGTACGACAGTTGACCTTCGGAGGAGATAATGCAGAAGCTTACTGGAGTTTCGATGGTAATAAACTGGTATACCAGTACCGCGATAAGGCGAAAAATCTGGAGTGCGACCAAATCTACTGGGGAGCGACCAATACATCAGCATTTACGCCCCACATGGTGAGCAATGGAAAGGGACGCACTACCTGTGCGTATTTTCTGCCGGGCGATGACCGTATTGTATATGCTTCCACTTTTGCACAGGTGGATAGTTGTTTACCCGACCCGGACCGCAGCAAGGGCTACCTCTGGGGTGTTTATCCGAGCTACGAAATCTACATTTCCGATCTGGAAGGTAATATCCTGAAGCAGCTCACCGATAACAACTATTACGACGCAGAAGCAACCGTCTCTCCCAAAGGCGATAAGATCGTGTTTACCAGCGACCGCAGCGGCGATCTGGAACTATGGACCATGAATATCGATGGAAGCGGACTGCAACAAATTACCAATGTTCCGGGGTATGATGGCGGCGCTTTCTTCTCGCCCGATGGCAGCAAGATTGTTTTCCGCGCCTCCCGATTTGAGGATCCTGAAGAACTGGCAGCCTATGAAGCCTTGCTGAAAGAAGGATATGTGCGACCCAACGCGATGGAGCTGTTTGTCTGCAATGCTGACGGCAGCGATTTGAGACAGCTCACCCACCTGGGAGGAGCCAACTGGGCGCCTTTCTTCCATCCGTCCGGAGAGAAAATAATCTTCTCCTCCAATCACCAGACGAAAAGGGTTCCTTTCAACCTGTTCATGATTAATCTGGACGGAAGTGGACTGGCGCAAATTTCCTTCGATACTGTTTTCGATAGCTTCCCCATGTTCAGTCCCGATGGGAAGAAAATCGTTTTCGGTTCTAACCGCAACAACAATGGCACAAGAGATACCAATTTGTTTATAGCCGATTGGAAAGATTAAACCATCCATTTATGAATGGTTATCCCGGGAATGCAGCTTCATTTCCGGGATTTTTTTTGCCCGGGTTCGGGATGGTTGTTACTGCTGGCTTTGCAAGTATGAATTGTTGAGCTTACTACATAAATAATTAAGTGCGCTTGTGCGCAGAAATTCACGCATGAAGCCCCACTTTCGATGTCCGCTTTTTACCTTTAGGATATGAATACCCTTATTAAGAATGTACAGTTAGTCAACGAAGGAAAAATTATTGCCACCGACGTTTATATCAGGAATGGAAGATTTGAAAAAATCGCTCCGCAAATAAGTGTTCAGGAGCAGCATACGGAGGTAGACGGACAGGGTTTATATTTAATGCCGGGCATTATTGATGACCAGGTACATTTCAGGGAGCCCGGGCTTACCTGGAAAGAAGACATCGCACATGGATCTGCAGCAGCAGTTGCAGGGGGAATGACCTCATTCATGGAGATGCCGAACGTACAGCCGCCATCCTTCACCCATACATTGCTGGAAGAAAAATACAGCCTGGCAGAGCGGGTCTCCAAGGCAAACTACTCCTTTTACCTCGGCACTTCCAACGACAACCTCGATGAAATTCAACGCACCGACCCTACCCGCGTATGCGGCGTCAAGATATTTATGGGAAGCAGCACGGGTAATCTGCTGGTAGACGACCCCAAAGTACTGGAAGCAGTTTTCCGAAATGCCCCTACTTTAATCGCTACACATTGTGAACACGAACCCACCATTCGGGCCAACACAGAAATCTACAAAGCCAGATTTGGTGATCATATACCAGTGCACCTGCATCCTGTCATCAGGAATGAGGAAGCCTGCTGGTTATCGTCGTCATATGCAGTAGAACTGGCAAAATCGACGAACGCACGACTGCACATTTTGCACATCAGCACCGCCGAGGAATTGTCGCTTTTCCGCAACGACATTCCCCTGGAAGAAAAACGTATCACCGCCGAGGCTTGTGTGCATCACCTGTTTTTCGATGCGGCTGATTACCAGGAACTGGGTGCGCGCATCAAATGGAATCCTGCTGTAAAGGATGCCCGACACAAACCGGAAATTTTGAAGGCAGTGCTGGATAATCGCATTGATGTTATTGCAACAGACCATGCTCCGCATACTATCGAAGAAAAACAAAACCCCTATACCTCCTGCCCTTCAGGGGCACCCATGGTGCAACACAGCATCAATGTCATGCTCGACTTCTACCATAAGGGAGCAATTTCTTTGGAAACAATGGCAGCAAAAATGAGTCATGATGTGGCGCGCCTGTTCCGCATCAAAGATCGCGGCTACATCAGGGAGGGTTATTATGCCGATTGCTTTCTACTCGACCCAAATGCAGAACTTACTATTTCGAAGGACAACCTGCTGTATAAATGCGGTTGGAGTCCATTGGAGGGATTCAAGATGAAAGGTCGGGTAATAAGCACCTGGGTAAACGGACAGAAAGTATGGGATGGCCATTCGCTGCTGGCAGGAACACCGGGAGAACGGATGGAATTTCAACGCCCCTGACAGCAATTGTCATTCGGGCTAACCGCGCTGCAACATTTTAGAACCAGCAAGAAGTAAATTACTTTTTCTTCTTTTTCTGTAATTCTTGTTGTTGTTTCATGGCTTCTTCCAGGCGCTGAGCAAACTTGGATTTTTTGGTTGGCTTAGCCTTGTTCTCCTGAATCTTGGCATGAATCGCTTCGTCGTTGATAAAGAATTTGCGAATGGCAAACTGCTGTCCGAAGGTGATCATGTTACTTACGAAGTAGTAGTAAGTCAAACCGGCAGGATAGTTATTGAGGAAGAACAGGAAGAATACCGGGAAGATATACTGCATGAACTTCATCTCCTTAGTCAATCCGCTGGCATTGCTCATGTTCATCTGCACATATAATATGGAGGACAGGGTCATGAGGATACAGAATAAACTCAGGTGACTTCCCAGGAAGGGAACATCAAAGCCAAACTTGATAAGATCATCGTAGGTACTGAGGTCTTTAGCCCATAAAAACGATTGCTGCCGCAGTTCGATGGAGCCCGGGAAGAATCGGAACAATGCAATGAGAATAGGCATGGACAGCAGTGTCGGGATACAACCGCCCAGTGGATTCACGCCGGCCTTCCGGAAGAGTTTGAGCTGTTCAGCACCTTGTTTCTGCTGGTCGTCTTTATATTTTTCGCGCATTTCTGCAATCTCAGGTTGCAGCACACGCATCTTAGCCATGGATAGGTAGGAACGGTAGGTAAGCGGACTCAGGGCCATCTTGATGATGAGGGTCATGAGAAAAATAATCAACCCGTAATTGGACATGAATCCACCTAACCAATGAAAGATGGGAATTACAATTCCCCTGTTGATGATGCGTGATAAGCCGGTTCCTGTGGGGACAATATCTTCCAGGCCTATGCCGAGATCCTTGAGTGACCGGAAATGATTGGGAGCAAAATACCATTGCATGGCAAACTCATAATCTGCCTGACCGCTGTACGGTATAAACAACTCCGTAGCACAACGCTTCACGAGTAGGGAGGTATCTTCTTCCGCTTCGAACAGTTGCACCTTGCCCTGGTTATCAAATGCCTCGCGGGCAATGAGGGTAGTATTGAAAAACTGTTGCTGGTTGCTCACCCATTTAACACCGGCGTCGAATTGCTCTTCTCCATCAGAGGAGATATTATCTACATCGCCGTTGGCATAGCTCCAGTAGAACTTGGAGTACTGCCGTTCGTAGTCCACGTTGCGCTCCTGTTCCTGCATGCTGTTATCCCAGTTCATAATCATGTAGGAATACTGATTGGCAGGTATAAGCTGATTAAAATTGGTCAGTTGAAGGGTGTAGTCCACCATGTAGGCGGTATCGTTCAGGCTGTATACCTGCTCCATCACGCGACCGGCACCGGCATCCATCCGGAAAGTGATGCCCTTTTCGGTCGGGATACCCTCAAAATAAAGATCTTCGGTATTGACACGCCTGTCCTGGTCGTAGAAGAAGGAATAACCAAAGCGGTTGTCATCACCCTTCACCAGCATGAGTGGATTACCTTCATAGTCCTTATAATCTTTGAGCTGTACACTCTTCACCTTTCCGCCCTTGCTGCTCAGGGTAACCAGCAGCACATCATTTTCGAGTGTAAAAAGCTGTTCTTCACCGGTGGCGGCGGCTGCAAGACTGCCCATTTCCCTCACCTGATTTTCCTCAGCTACAACAACTTCCTGTTCAGCTGCAGCCTGCTGAAGGGAGTCGAGCAGAAAACGGCGGCGTTCCTCAGAGAGGGTGGAAATATCAGTGCTACTATCTATGGCAGACAGCAGCAAATTCTCTTCTGCCTGCCGTACCGCCTGAAGACTATCGGCTATGCGGGCTTGCTCTACGCGTTGCAGGGAATCCTGCAGGCGGGCTTGTTCTATTTGCTCTGCTTGAGAAAATCTGGTCTGTACGAACAGATAAGCTATGAAGAGTACTCCCAGGAGTACAAATCCGATTACGGTATTACGATCCATGATTCAGGGCGCAAAAGTACGGAAGAATGCCGAAAGCTAAGCAGTAATACTCCTTAGTTCAGGGCGAATTCAACTGTTCTTTTCATTATTGACGATGGCGGCCTTAATAAATGCTACAAAAAGTGGATGTGGTTTGTCGACTTTACTTTTAAGCTCCGGGTGAAACTGCACGCCCACAAACCAGGGGTGGTCTTTCAGCTCTACTATTTCCACCAGATTTTGTTGCGGATTGATGCCCGCTGCGGTCATTCCCTTGGCTTCAAAATCCTTGAGGTAATCATTATTGAACTCATACCTGTGGCGATGGCGTTCAGAAATGGACTGTGAGCGGTAGGTCTCGAAAGCCTTTGTTTTTTTGTACAGGCGGCAGTCATAGGAACCTAAGCGCATGGTTCCTCCCATTTCTGTGATATTTTTCTGCTCCTCCATCATATCGATAACAGGATGCTTGGTCTTTGGATTCATTTCAGTGCTGTGCGCATCTTTCAGATGTAGCACGTTCCTGCCGAATTCGATAACCGAACACTGCATGCCCAGACAGATGCCAAAAAATGGAATATTATGCTCTCTGACGTACTGAATAGCGGTAATTTTTCCTTCAATACCACGGTCGCCGAAACCGGGTGCTACCAATACCCCGTTCAAATCCTTGAGTTTGTCGTGGACATTTTCTGAGGTAATATGATCACTTTGAATACTTACAACATCCACCTTGCATTCATTGGCAGCACCGGCATGAATAAAGCTCTCCAGGATGGATTTGTAGGCATCCTGCAGCTCCACATATTTCCCAACCAGACCCACGCGAACCGTGCGTGTTGGGTTTTTCAAACGAGACAAAAATTCTTTCCAGGTGGTAAGGTCCGGCTCTCCGTTTTTGGGCAGGCGCAACTTACTCAAAACAATATCATCCAGTCCCTCTTTCAGCAGACTCAGCGGCACATCATAGATGGTATCCACGTCTATCGCTTCAATAACTGCGTTGATATTGACGTTGCAGAACAACGCCAGCTTTCTGCGTATTTCTTTATTTAAAGGGTACTCCGTACGACAAACAAGAATATCTGCCTGAAGACCGCTCTCCAGCAACATTTTCACACTGTGTTGTGTGGGCTTTGTTTTCAGTTCTTTGGCTGAGGCCAGATAAGGTATGAGTGTCAGGTGGACAGTAATGCAACGCGTATTTCCGAGCTTCCATTTCAGCTGCCTTACGGCTTCTACAAAAGGGAAACTCTCAATGTCCCCAACCGTACCGCCAATTTCAGTGATGATGATATCGTAATCACCACTTTCGCCCAGCAGCATCATGCGGCGCTGCAGCTCATCGGTAATATGGGGAATGACTTGAACTGTTTTCCCCAGATAATCGCCCGCACGTTCCTTATTGATAACTGTTTGATAAACCGCTCCGGTGGTAACATTATTACTCTGGCTGGTTTCTATTCCCAGAAAGCGTTCATAATGCCCCAGGTCGAGGTCGGTCTCTGCACCATCGTCGGTTACAAAGCATTCCCCATGTTCATAGGGGTTCAGTGTACCGGGATCGACATTAATATAGGGGTCGAATTTCTGAATGGTGACACGGAATCCGTGCCCCTGCAGCAGACGGGCTAATGAAGCGGCAAAAATGCCTTTTCCCAGTGATGAGGTTACTCCACCCGTAACGAAAATATACTTACAATTGGATTTCATTGGTTGACGCGTTACGGGCTATAAAGGTATAGTAAAAAAGAAGAGTGCCAACGCTTTATTTCCATTGCATGTGGATAAGCATGTGGATGCAGGAAACATAACGCTCCACCGCGTCGGGCAGCAGAATGATTTGTAACTTGCAACATGGCCCGCATGCTCACCCAACCCAAAGCTTTTTTCAACGCACCCATGTTTCAGGGCAGGGGAAAAACCCGGCGATACTTTGAAGGCTGGTACTACAAATGCCTGAATGCGGATGCTACCACAGCTATTGCGGTCATACCGGGTATTGCCATGGATCCCACAGGAAATCGACATGCCTTTATCCAGGTTTTGGATGGGAAGCGGGGAACTGCTGTGTATCATACATTTCCTGCAGCTGCTTTTCAGGCATCGCATGATCGTTTCGAGGTGCGGATAGACCAGCATTACTTTTCTGCCGAGAAGTTGCAAATAGATTTACCGGAGCTGCAGGCAGACCTGACATTTTCAGGTATCACACCATGGCCGGCTCCCTTCTATTCACCCGGCATCATGGGCCCGTTTTCATTTGTACCCTTTATGGAATGCTACCATGGCATTGTAAGCATGGACCACAGTATTCGTGGCGAGGCAACGCTGCACGATCAATCGATTTCTTTTGATGGCGGACGCGGCTACATGGAAAAAGACTGGGGACGCTCTTTTCCCTCAGCTTATATCTGGATGCAAAGCAATCATTTTGAAAATACCGGAATATCACTGAAGGCCTCTGTGGCAAAAATCCCATGGATTGGCAGCTCGTTCGTAGGATTCATTGCCGGCTTACTAATAGATAAAAAACTGATACGTTTCACTACCTATAATTTCTCGCAACTCAAAGACGCCGTGGCAGGCACCACCGATGTGCATTTACACTTCAGCCACCCTACTTACAACCTGCGCATCAAAGCGCACAGGGATCATGCAACGGAGTTGGCAGCGCCTATCCATGGATTCATGGAAGGGCGGATTGAAGAGAGTATGACCTCCACATTGGAGGTATCATTGGAAAACCGCAAGACAGGCGGCCTTATCTGGAGTGGAACAGGCAGGCATGCCGGCCTGGAAGTGGCAGGCAACATAGCAGAAATTGCTCGCATTTCTACCGATAAGTAAGCCCATCGCTTTCCTAGAGTGTTAAAAGGTCTTAAAGCATCCTAAACAGTTCTAATAAAGGGAGGCCCGCCTTAGCAAATGACTAATTTTACGGTGTAACCCCAACCCAAATCTTTTCAGCATGAAAGTTTTCGTTTCCCTTTTCAGTCTTTTACTCTGCGCAAGCGTAGGCTTCGCTCAATCTTCCATCAGCGGAATTGTGCTGGACGAGAATAGTGAAACCGTTCCATTTGCCAATGCAGTGTTATACAGCAGTGCTGATTCTCAAATGGTAAAGGCCGAAATAACCGATATGGACGGAGCTTTCAGACTGCGCTCCATACCTGCCGGTGAATACTTTTTTACGATAAGCTTTGTAGGATATGCGGATTACCGCACTGGGATCTTTGCTATTAGCGAAGGTGAAGCAAAAGATTTGGGTACGATTCAACTGGCGGCGGATGAAAACGTGCTGGATGCAGTGGAAGTGGTAGCTCAGCGGGCACTGATTGAAGTCCAACCGGACAAAACGGTTTTCAACGTAGAAGGTAGCACCAATGCCACCGGTAATACGGCGATGGAACTCATGCGCAAAGCACCGGGCGTTACCGTAGACAACAATGACAATATTATTCTGATGGGTAAAAGTGGAACCATGATTTACATTGATGGTAAACCCTCCCCATTGAGTGGTGCTGACCTTGCCGCATTATTGAATTCCATGCAATCCAGCGAGATTGAAGCCATAGAGATCATTACCAATCCATCTGCGAAGTACGATGCAGAAGGAGATGCAGGAATTATCAATATCAGACTGAAGAAGAACAAAAGCTTGGGCACCAATGCCAATATCAATGCCAATTACAACCAGGGATTTTATGCCAAATACAGCGGATCAGCTTCTGTGAACTACCGCAATAAGTTTATGAATGTGTTTGGCACCTACAGCCTGAATACGGGTACGTGGCGCCACTGGATGGAAACTTACCGCGAACAAAACGATTTGATTTTCGACTCCAGAAGTGTTAGTCGTCGCGGAGGACCGTACAATGGTTACAAAGTTGGAGCAGATTTTTACACCAGCGAAAAAAGCACATTGGGTTTTATAGTAAGTGGAGGGCACAACGACCGCATTTACCAGACCAATAATTTAACCCCCATTGCCGACATGGCCACAGGCGATGTTTTTCAAGTATTGCAGGCCAGCAGCGATAACACCGGTATCTATTTCAACAACAACGTCAACCTCAATTACCGCTTTGATAATCGCGAAGGAATCAGCTGGAATATAGATGCTGATTATGGCTCTTTTCGGATTACCAACGAAACCTACCAGCCTAACTTCTACCTGGATCCTGTTAACAATGCGGTGCTGTTCGAAAATATCTTTGAAACCGATGCGCCCACCAATATTGACATCGTATCGTCCAAGGTTGATCATGAAAGGCCCCTTTGGGGAGGTGTCTTGTCCGCCGGTGCCAAGTTCGCTTATGTAATCACCGATAACACCTTCGACTTTTACAACATCATTGACGGGGAACAACAACTGGATCTGGACAGAAGCAACAACTTCGTATATGAAGAAAATGTAGATGCTGCCTATGTTAGTTTTGTGCGGGATATTAAAAAATTTGGTATCAATGCAGGTCTGCGCTCCGAGCTAACCCATTCTGTAGGAACATTGAACAGTTCCCAGGATATTGAAAACCAAAAAGTGGAACGCACCTACCTCGATTTCTTTCCCTCCGGAGGAGTAAGCTATCGTCTGGATGAAAAGAACCAATTGCGCCTGAACTACAGCAGAAGGATTCAACGTCCTAATTACGATGCGCTGAATCCGTTTGAATACCGTATGGATGAGCTCACCTATCGAAGGGGGAATCCATTCCTGCAGCCGCAATATACCAATAGCCTTTCCTTATCCCATACATTCAACTATTCGATAACCACCAGCTTGAATTACAGTTATACCAGGGACTTCTTTAGTTCCATATCTGATACCACCGAGGGCACTCGTACATTTCTGGAAACGCGCAATCTGGGTTATCAGGAAACTATTGGTTTAAATGTAAGTGCACCTTTCAGCATTGCACCATGGTGGAGCACTTATACCAATGCAGGACTTAACAACCTTACCAATGGCGGAACACTCGAAGGCGGAAGAGAAGTGAGCATCAAGGCTTTCAGTTTCTCTGTCTACCACCAAAGCACATTCAATATATCTAAAAATGCATCCTTTGAAATATCAGGTTGGTACAGCACGCCTTCCGTGTGGGGTGCCTTATATAAGGTAGCTACCAACTGGAGCATGGACATCGGATTTCAGCAACGACTGTTCGAGAACAGGGGTAACCTCAAACTCAGCTTTACAGACGTATTCCATACTGCTCCATGGGATGCCATTCAGGATACACCCGGTCTGTATCTGGATGCCCACGGCGGATGGGAAAGCCAGCAAATCAGGTTGAGCTTTAGTTACATGCTGGGTAATCAGCAAGTGAAAGGAGCTAAGAACAGGAAGACCAGCATTGATGATGCTACCAATCGCGTGGGCGGAGGAGAAGGCAACTGATAACTTTGTTGCGTTGACTTGTTGAAGTACATCCCGGAGAATTTCCCCTGCAGCAGCAGGTTCTAAAGCCCATTCAGGTCTTCAGGCGTATCTATTCCTTTGGAGACATAGTTGGTCTCAACTAATCGGATGGCATGGCCATGCTCCAGCCACCTTAACTGCTCGAGGGACTCTGCCTTTTCCAGCTGCGTAGGAGCCAGACTGGTTACAGCCTGCAATACCTCCGGACGAAATGCGTAAACACCAATATGCTGGAAATGGCTATTTTGCGCTATCCAGTCATCTACATGATAGTTGCGCAGGAACGGAACGGGAAACCTGGAAAAGTAGAGTGCATTTTCATGAATGCCTTTTACCACCTTAACCACATTGGGGTCTTCCAGGGTTGTTTTGGCATCTATCCTGCGGCAGAGGGTAGCCAGCTGCACTTGCCTGTCCGCAAAAACATCGATTAAACGCTCCAATGCCGAAGGGTTGATAAAGGGTTCATCGCCCTGCATATTCAGTACCACATCACCTTCAAAGTCCAGTATGCCTGCTGCTTCTGCACACCGGTCAGTACCACTGGGATGATCACTTCTGGTGCGCACACATTGCCCTCCGAATCCTTCGACAGTATTCTGAATACCCTGATGATCTGTTGCAACGACCACAGTGGTATCACCCTTTACTTTCATGGCCTGTTCCCAGACCAGTTGAATCATAGGCTTACCATGAATCAATGCCAGCGGCTTACCGGGGAAACGGGTGGAAGCATATCGGGCTGGTATAACAATCAGTACTTTCATACTTTGCGAACCACAATGTAACTATTCTTGACTTCCAGCACCACAACTTCATCGCCCTTTAAAAGGTACTCCCCATCTGTCTGTGCATCGTACCATTCTGTTTCTACTTCCACCTTTCCCGCAGGTCTGAGGTCCGTAACCGCTTTGCCCTGCTTGCCTTTTAACACGGCATGATCGAGTGCATTGCTGGTATAGCCTTCCGTTGTTTGTTCAGAGGTAAGGAGTGCTACCCTCTTAAACAATGGGGAACTCAGGAATCTTCCAAAGAATGCAACAATGACAATGAGCGTTAAAGCAATGGAACCCATCACTATGCCGAAAGCCTGAACGACCATATCAGTGCCGGTAAATTCGAAATTGAATCCGTCGTTCGCCACCATACTCAGAATGAGCGAAATAAAAACTGCTGCAATCCCCGTAACCCCTGCCACGCCAAATCCCGGAATTACAAATACTTCCAGGCCAATTAAAATGAGTCCCACTACAAACAGCAACACCTCCCAGTTGGTCGCAAGTCCCTCAATGTAGAGCGGTGCAAAATACAAGAGGGCAGCTGTAATGGCAATACCTAGTGGTAAGCCAATGCCTGGTGTTTGCAATTCGAAATAAAGGCCGAGAAAAATAAATGTCAAACAAAGTCCGCGTAACACCGGATTGAGCAAAACGCCCATGGCCTTATCCATGCCACTGGGAACATATTCTACTAATGTATAATCTGTATAGCCGGCCAGTGCCAGTGCTCCTTCCAAATCAGCTGCCATGCCTTCACAAAAATTGTTGGCGATGGCCTCGCTGGTAGTGAAGGTCAATACCCTGCCTGAATCGATGATACCAGGAATGGTTTTATCGGCGCCGACCATAGCTGCTGCAATATCCGGATCGCGGCCACTGGATTCGGCGGTAGCACGCATGATTCCGCGCATAAAGCTTTGGTACTTATCGGGCATCAGGTTGCCGCTCTGATCTACTACAGACGCAGCACCAATCTTAGCGAAAGAACTCATATATATACTATCGCATGCTATGGCTATGAGGGCACCTGCAGAAGCAGCGTTATTGGTAATGTAAACAATCACAGGCATTTTCGCCGCCAGCAACCGGGTGCGTATGGAATCTGCGGCATCCAGCATCCCTCCATAGGTATCCATGGTAATAGCTACAACATCGGCATTCAATGCATGCGCTTCATCCAATGCACTTTGTACCGTGCGAAAAGCAGAAGGCATGATGTCTTCCCGAATATCGAAATGGTACACCAGAGGCTTCGCAGCATCGTCAGACTGCCCTGAGACCCTGGAAAATGTCCAAAAAAGTGAAATAACCACAAAAAGAGTGAATAACCCTTTGTTTATAATGAATTTATGCATGACTGTTTCAAGTAGTTTTGCTAAGAGAGTTGGAAAAACGCTTTTGACGTCAACCTTTTGCACTAAAGGTAAACGTATGCACGTTTTACTGCAACAAAAAAATATGAAAAGATTAGCCGTACTGATTCTGGTACTTACATGGGCGTATAGTCTGATAGCCGCTCCCCCTGCTGCTCCCGGCGATTCCGTGGGTATTAAAACAGTTGGAGAGCAAAACTTTATTTTATACAAGGTAAGTCCGGGAGAAACCGTTTACAGCGTTTGCCGCCGGTACAATGTGCCTTTTGCTTCCGTAGTCGCCGCCAATACCGATGTGAATATGGATCAGGTTAAAGCAGGTCAGGTGATTCTGGTTCCCAGAGGCAATACAGCAAGTGCTGCCTCTACCACAGCTGCTCCCCAGGCATCTGAAACACCTAAAGCTACTACTCCCAAAGCTACCACAACTACATCCACAGCACCGGTTACATCCAGCAAACCTGCCATATCGAAAGAATCTGGTCATACAGTGCAGGATGGCGAAACGCTCTACAGTATTTCCAGAGCCTATGGTATTGATTTTTCAGACCTGCTGGCTGCTAATCCGGAATTGACAGATTACACGATTCATTCAGGTCAGATTATTCGATTGCCGGGTTCTACGCTTGCTTCGGTAACCACTGCAGCAGTGGAACCTATACCGGCAACTCCTTCCACTACGACCCATACTACCAATACCGCACATTCTGAAGAAGCAGCTTCCGGCGAAGGCGTAAGTCAGGGTAATAATATGTTACTGACCAATGGACGAATAGATAAGAATAAATCATTCGCACAGGTCTATGCCGAGTACACCGGTAACGATTTCATAGCGCATGCTGAAAAAGGCGTAGCCACATGGATTGACGGCAGCAGTGAATTCGGCAAGAACGGAGAGCGATTTTATGCACTGCACAATAATGCACCTATTGGCAGCGTAATTAAGGTGCGCAATTTGATGAACAACCGCATCATCTATGCGAAAGTGATAGGCACTCTCAGCGAGTCGGAAGTGCAGGAGAAGGTAACCGTAAAATTGAGCGCCGGCGCGGCCGAGAAGCTCAATGTGCTGGACAACAGGTTTGTGGCTGAAGTAAATTACTTTACAGTTGAAGACACTACTTTGAGATAATAATGGTTTTTGGTTCATAATCAGGTTCAAGTATGAGAAGGCCCCGTTCACGCGGGGTTTTCTTTTTCCCCTCATGCCCCATTCATTACCTTTGCCCTCATGTGGTACAGCAACATTCTTGAAACTATTGGCAATACGCCTATGGTGCAGCTCAACAAAGTAGTGAAAGACATCCCCGCTACTGTATTAGCCAAAGTAGAGACGTTTAATCCCGGCAACTCCATCAAGGACAGGATGGCGCTGAAGATGATAGAGGACGCTGAAAAAGCAGGCTTACTAAAGCCCGGAGGAACCATTATTGAAGGAACTTCAGGCAATACCGGTATGGGATTGGCTATTGCTGCCGTCATTAAAGGCTACAAATGCATTTTCACCAGCACCGATAAACAGAGCCCCGAAAAGTTTGCTGCACTCCGGGCTTATGGCGCCGAGGTCATCGTTTGTCCAACAGATGTAGACCCCGAAGATCCAAGATCCTATTACTCTGTCTCCTCCCGCCTGGAAAAGGAAGTCCCCAACTCCTGGAAACCCAACCAATACGATAACCTCTCCAATCAGGCTGCACATTATGCCAGCACCGGTCCGGAAATATGGCAACAAACCGAAGGTAAAATCACCCATTTTGTTGCCGGGGTCGGCACGGGCGGCACCATTACAGGAACAGGTCGCTACCTGAAAGAACAAAACCCCAACATTAAAATAATGGGCATCGATACCTACGGTTCCATATTTAAAAAATATAAGGAGACCGGCATTTTCGATAAAAATGAAATTTATCCCTATGTGACGGAAGGCATTGGCGAAGATTTTCTTCCTCAAAACGTAGATTTCAATATCATCGACCTTTTCGAAAAAGTAACAGATAAGGATGCGGCTGTGATGACCCGTCGCATTGTTCAGGAAGAGGGTATCTGGGTGGGCAACAGCTCGGGTGCTGCCATTCAGGGTATCCTGCAGCTGGGCCATCATTTTACCAAAGACGATGTAGTAGTTGTGGTATTTGTCGATCATGGCATTCGCTATACAGGCAAAATGTTCAACAACGAATGGATGATGAAGATGGGCTACCTCGATAAATCAGGAATTACAGCCGCCGATCTTGTCGGTAATAAACAGGGTAATCTGATTACAGTAGAAGGCACCACTACGGTGGGTGCTGTGGCCATGATGATGCAGGAGCATAACTTTTCGCAGATGCCGGTAACGGAAGACGGCCGCATTGTAGGTGCCATATCTGAATCCAAAATCATGCAGGCAGTCGTTGCAGACCCAGCGCTGAAAAATGCCGCTGTCAAGGAAATTATGCAGAACGCTTTCCCCTTTGCCGACATCAGTACTCCTGTTGATGCACTATCCAAAATGATTACGCATGAAACGCCTGCGGTATTGGTGAAAGATTTCAAAGTTGATAAAACCTACATCATTACCCGCTACGATATCATTAATGCGCTGACCGCATGATTCAACTAACAGATCAGCTGGGAAGGAATGTGGCGCTGGAACAACCTGCCCGGCGCATCGTTTCTCTCGTTCCGTCTCAAACAGAATTGCTGTCTGATTTAGGTCTTGATAGTCGCATAGTTGGTGTAACGAAATTTTGCCTGCATCCACCTCACCTTTTAAAGCAGAAAACCATTGTCGGTGGTACCAAAAAACTAAGGCACGCTGCCATTCAATCTTTACAGCCCGACCTGATTATTGCCAACAAGGAAGAAAACGTTCAAAGCGATATTGAACAACTCGCGCAACACTATCCGGTGTATGTAAGTAATGTTTTTGATTTACCTTCTGCCACGCAAATGATGGAAGATATTGGCTTGCTGACCGACACTACAACCCACGCCGCTGCTATCATAGAGGACATAAAAGAAGCAAAAGAAAATTTCCCGACGCTTCCCACGGATAGCGTCCTCTACCTCATCTGGAAAGATCCATGGATGGCTGCGGGCAACGATACTTTTATTCACACCATGCTGCAGGAGGCAGGCTATACCAATGTCATTGAGGAAGCCCGGTATCCGGTGCTAACACCTCAGCGCATCATGGAACTGGACCCCGATGTGGTGCTGCTTTCTTCCGAGCCTTATCCGTTTGCTGAAAAACACATAGAAGAAATCACCATGTTGTTGCCCGGGTGCAGGGTGCGCACCGCCGACGGAACCATGTTCAGCTGGTATGGCAGTCGCCTGCGCCAGGCATGGAACTACTTTCAACTGCTGCGGAAAAACGACTAGCGATACATTCTTCGCCAGAGGCCAAGGCCAAAAACGACGGATAAAAACCACAGGATGACTTCCGGCCAGATGGGATCGCTGTTGTAGCCGAATAACCCTTTGAAGAAGACGCCTACCTTACCACTGTCGTTGAGTATATGTACATACTGACCATCGCTTTCCCGGTACCAGAAGCTGTCCGGATTGTCGTTGATGGTCTTGGGTTCGAAAATGCTGTACACAGCGCCTTCCTCTTCCTCATGCTCCTCATGTCCGGCTTCAGCCATTTCCCTTTCTTCTAAAAATTCATGGATTTCGTGGGTACCGTAGGCTATCATACCGGCAGCAAAGAATACCAGTAGCAAAGAAGTAACTGAAAAAAACTGCTTTAATTGAATGCGTCTTCCCTGTACTACTATGAGGTAACCTATGAGCACCGCCAGAGCAATACCACCAATGAATCCGATGTAGGAGAAATGCGCATCAATCCCTGCGGAAGCCACCAGAAATATGGCTGTTTCAAATCCTTCCCGAACAATGGCAAAAAATACCAGGAGAAATAATCCCCACTTACCGGCATCAGATGCCTCCAAAGTCTGTCCCTCAATTACAGTTTTACTCACCAGATTTTTCTTCATCCAGAAAATAACATAAAACAATAAGCCCGCCGTGATGTACATCATGAGTCCCTCCAGCAAAGCCTTAACGGCCTCACTCCCCTGTCGCTCTATCACTCCCTGAATGAGTAATCCGAGAACTACAGATGCAACAAGTGCCGAGGCAACGCTTATCCAGACAATAGATATCATGGACCTGCGATTGTTACGATACAGTACCGTAAGGATAATTCCCACAATCAAAGCTGCCTCCAGGCTCTCTCTGAAACTGATAATGAATTCGTTCATGCTGTTGTATTACAATGTGGATTCTATTTAGATGTAATCTAAATAATTTGCAAACTTAATCTTTGTTAAGCAGTTATACACTGATATACCCGGTTTCGGTGGTGGTGTTAAAAAAAATACCTAATAATAGGTAGGTATGCGAACTCTCCTGTCAAAACCGTTATTTTGTAAGCAGAAATTATACAAGTGAATACAAACAGATTCGGTTACCTTCTCCCACTCGCTTTCGGTATGGTCCTGGCATTCGGTGTTTTTATCGGCATCATGCTGGGTCCCATGATGCAATCTAAACCCACAAAAGCTTCCGCACAGCGATCTTATACCAAGATAGACAGCATATTGCAATACATCGACAACAGGTATGTCGATTCGGTGAATACCGATTCCCTGATTGATGTGATGGTAAAGGATTACCTCAATGACCCTGCTACCATTGATGTCTTTTTTAAATACCTCGACCCCCACTCCAACTATATCCACAAAGAGGATATTCAGGGGTTTACAGAAGACCTGCAAGGCAACTTTGACGGCATAGGTATAGAGTTCAATATTGTTAACGATACCATCATTGTGGTAACAGCGCTTTCAGGCGGCCCCAGTGAAAAACTGGGCATTCAAAGCGGTGACAAAATCATCATGATCAGTGATACTATAGCCGCGGGCGTGGGTATTACCAATGAACAGGTGGTCAGTAAACTCCGGGGCAAGAAAGGCACCAAGGTGACCATTCACATTCAGCGCTACGGCGAGCCGGAATTGATCCGCTTCGAGATTGAGCGCGATGTGATTCCCGTTCAAAGTGTAGATGTCGCCTACATGGTAGACGATAAAACCGGATACATACGGGTCAATAAATTCAGTCGGGATACACCACGTGAATTCAGCGAAGGGATGCACAGCCTGATGGACCAGGGCATGCAGCAGTTGATTCTCGATTTACGCGGCAATCCTGGTGGCTATCTTACGGGAGCAGTAGACCTCGCCGACCACTTCCTGGGTGGGCGGGAGTTAATTGTTTATACCGACGGACGAGCAGTTGGTCGGCACGATTACAGTGCAGGAAAAATCGGACTATTTGAAAAAGGCAAACTGGTGGTGCTGGTCAATGAAGGCTCTGCTTCTGCCAGCGAGATATTAGCCGGAGCGCTTCAGGACAACGAAAGAGCCACCATCATAGGCCGCCGCTCCTTTGGTAAAGGACTGGTGCAGGAAGTGTATGAACTTCCGGATACTTCTGCAGTCCGGTTAACCGTTGCCCGCTACTACACACCGAATGGTAAAAGTATTCAGCGCTCTTACGCCAAAGGCACAGATGCCTATTATGATGACTATATGCAAATTGTCATGAATGGAGATGTAGATTCCCTCAACGGCAACAAGGCAGATTGGGGTATCGCTCCTGATATTCATGTAGACCTGGATACCTCAGCCGCCAATAGGGCATTCAACAAATTGTACAATAAAGGATTGATTCAGCAATTCAGTTATTCCTATTACAGCGGTCACCGAAATGCTATTCAAAAGTTTGCCGATGTAAAGGAATTTGCAGACGGCTTTGCAGTGAATGATGCCATGTTTCAGGATTTTATTGCTTACGCTGCAGCGAAGGATCCCGATAACATACCCGACCAGGAGTTGCTGCAACAAATACGCCCCAAAATCAATACCGGTATAAAAGCCATCATTGCCAGGCAACATTGGGGAAACAAAGGCTTCTACCCTATTTTGAATACCCTGGATCCCGAATTCCAGGCAGCCATACAGTTCATGCGCGAAAACGGAAAACCTTAACCCATGGAGTGGCTGTTCCACCTGTTCGCCAGCCCGGCTATGTTGCTCCTTTTCACTTTAGGTGGATTAGGCATAATAGCAACCGCTATGGCATGGTGGTTCAAGAAAACAGCGGACAAATCCTTGAGTGCGCGTGATGCGGAATGGGACATCGTAGCGCCATCACGGGGCAAAAAAAAGCCCCGCACTTTTAAAGAGCGGGGCAATCGTTAGTTTGGAATTTTAATCGTCTACACCTACACCGAATACTTCTTCTTCCAGTGTAAGTTCTTCATCGGCGCTATCTGCACTGTCGAGTTCCTGGGATGCATTTTCATCTACCATTTCCTCTCCTTCAGGCTGGGTAATATCACCATTTTCAGATTTTTCACCAGCGCAGGCAACAAATAACGTCAGCGATAAAGCCATTGCGAAAACAGAAATTCTTTTCATACCAAGGTTGTTTATTGTATTACAAATATAAGCAATTTAAAGGGCTATTTGCTCCTGAAGAAAATATTGATGGGCACCCCTGACAACTGAAAGTGTTCCCGCAGTTTGTTTTCCAGGAAGTTGCGATAAGAATCTTTAATGTCCTTGGGGTAGTTCGTAAAGAAAGCAAAGGAGGGTGTGCGCGATGGCAATTGCGTGATGTACTTCACCTTAATGAAATTACCCCTTACCATAGGTGGCGGGAAAGCTTCAATGATGGGAAGCATGATGTCGTTCAATTTCGATGTAGGCACTTTGATTTTCTTGTTTTCATAGACCTGCAAAGCCGCTTCCATGGCTTTAAATATCCTGATCTTATCCTTGGCAGATACAAATATGATGGGCACATCCCTGAATGGCGCAATCCGGTGGCGAACACTTTCCTCATAATACTTGAGGGTATTGGTATCCTTCTCCACCATATCCCACTTATTCACCAGTATGACCAGTCCTTTCTTTTTGCGTTGAATGGTAGAAAGGATGCTCAGGTCTTGACTTTCAATACCCGTGTTGGCATCAATGAGCAACAGACAAACATCTGCCTCGTCGATGGCCTTTATAGCACGGATAACGGTATAGAACTCCAGGTCTTCCTTAACGGCACTCTTTTTTCTTATACCTGCTGTATCTACCAGCACGAAATCTTTTCCATACATCTTATAGCGGGTATGGATGGCATCGCGGGTGGTGCCGGCAACATTCGTGACAATATTGCGGTCTTCGCCAACCAGTGCATTGAGTAATGTAGACTTGCCCACGTTGGGTTGCCCAACAATGGCAAAGTGCGGTACCTCTTCTTCTTCTATGGGCAGGTCTTCTGCCATTGGAATCTCCTCTACCAGTGCATCCAATAATTCACCGGTACCGCTGCCTGTAATGGATGAAACAAAATAAGTATGCTCAAACCCCAGTCCGTAGAACTCCGCCGCCATCAACTGGCGTTTGGCGTTATCTACCTTGTTGACTACGATGAATACGCGCTTGGATACCTTGCGCAATTTCCGCACAATGTCGTCGTCGAGGTCAGTGATGCCGGTCGTGACATCCACCATCATCAGAATGAGTGATGCCTCTTCAATGGCAATATCCACCTGGCTGCGAATGGCCTTTTCGAATACATCATCAGAATGGGCTACAAAACCACCTGTATCAATGACGTTGAAATTGCGCCCGCCCCAGTCGGAAACTCCGTAGTGCCGGTCGCGGGTAACGCCGCTAAAATCATCAACAATAGCCTGGCGCTCGCCCACAAGGCGATTAAACAAGGTGGATTTCCCGACGTTAGGCCGGCCTACAATGGCAACTGTGTAACTCATTTCTGTCTATAAAAAAAGGGTTGACAAATTGCCAACCCCTGTAGTAGCGGAGGCAGGACTTGAACCTGCGACCTTCGGGTTATGAGCCCGACGAGCTACCAACTGCTCCACCCCGCGGTATTGAGGTGCAAAGATAATTAATTAGTTATGAACTGCAAAAATCCTTTACCAAATTCCAGCGTAACCCCGCGTGCGTATTTCAATGATACCACCCGTAACATCTCCATAGTTGGCAGGTATGCCTCCGGTGTACACTGTTATCGAGGCGATAGAGCTCTTGGGGACATACGCAGAACCAATTACCCTGATCCCATCCACTACATATAAGGTGGCATCGGCGCGGGCACCGGAAATGTGAATACCGCCATCTTCTCCGCCATCTGCGCTGTATACCTGTGCTACTGTCTGGGTAACAATCTGCCCGGCATCCCTGGCACCGGTTTGCCTGATTTCAGCCAGATCGATTTCATCGCCTATGATGGGCGTTTCGAGTATGATATCGGGAAAAATATAAACGGTCGGGAGGTCGTTCCCCGATAGCATGGTCAGGGAGTATAAAGCCATGTCGCGGCCATTGACTTTAATATTGGCAAAACGGCGTTGCTGATAGCCGGTGTAGGAAACAACGAGTTCGTAAATGCCCTCCGGAATGCGACTGAAATAGTATTTACCAAATTCGTCTGAGATGGTTTGCTCTACAATATTGCCATCACGTTCGATGGATACGCTGGCAAAAGGCAATGTTTCGCCCGATAAGGAGTCGGTAATAATACCGCTCACTTCCCCGTATTGTTGCGCCTGAGCGGGCACTGTAATAAAGGCGATTGCAGCTAGTAGGATGTATCTGTACATAATTTATCTTTTAAGAGAGATGCTGTTAGCCTGCTAATCCACAGAAGTATTTGTCATTTAATTGCAAGGCCCTATCCTACTTGCCGCCCCGCGACGAAGCCGCAGCCCTTGCTTCCCAGCCCGGATGGCAGCGGCATCCTTCCCGGAGGGAAGATACAGCGTACAGCCGGACCCGGGTGGATGGCCGGCACGATGCAACTGCTGCCCCCAAATCAAAGTGATGATTTGTGGAAGGGCTTCCTGAGGATTGGCGTATTTTTACCGGATGGAGTTCCGATCAGGATATATTAACATTATTGGCAAACCCAATGCGGGCAAGTCGACGCTCAGTAATTTACTGGTTGGCGAACGGCTGTCTATTATCACCCCCAAAGCGCAAACCACCAGAAGGCGGATACTGGGCATTGTGAACGAGCCGGGGTATCAGTTGATTTTCACCGACAACCCAGGTATCATTGATAAGCCTGAGTACAAACTACAGGAGTGGATGAACCAGCAAATTGCCATAGCACTGAAGGATGCAGATGTACTGGTATATGTAGCCACTCCCGATGAGCGACCGGACCTGAACCTGGGTCTGATGAAAGGCTTACAGGAAACGGAAAAACCCCTTTTTATAGTTATCAATAAGATGGACATTAGCGATCAGGCTACCCTGCAGAGTTGTATGGATAGCTGGCAGGAAGCATTTCCGAAAGCGCGCCTGGCACCGGTATCAGCGCTGCTGGATGCAGGTGTTGCCGGCCTGATGGAGCTCATCAAAGCCGAGGTACCTGTGCATCCTCCCTATTTCGAAACCGATGCGCTAACAGATTTACAGGAGCGTTTTTTTGTAACCGAAATTATTCGTGAAAAGATACTGGAGCAATACCATCAGGAAATACCCTACGCTGTAGAAGTGGCGATCGAGGAGTTCAAGGAAAAAGAAGACATCACCGTAATCAGGGCTGTGATATACGTTATCAGGGAGTCGCAAAAAATTATCATTATCGGTAAGAAGGGAGCTGCCATCAAGCAGCTGGGAGTTGCCAGCAGAACCGCCATGGAGGCATGGCTGGGACAAAAAGTGTTCCTGGAGCTCTTTGTTAAGATACGCGGTGACTGGAAAGACGACGACCGCATGTTGAAACAGTTTGGATATCAGTAAGCACGGCTTCCGCGATAAGGGAACCAATATTACCTTTGTGGCCTTATTGATAGGTAATCAGCAATTATGGAAATTATAAAGACGTTAATTATCGGTTCAGGACCGGCAGGATATACAGCAGCCATTTACGCAGCGCGCGCCAACCTGAATCCGGTGATGTATACAGGTCTGGAAATGGGGGGTCAGTTGATGCAGACAACCGATGTAGAAAATTATCCGGGATATCCGAAGGGTATCATGGGGCCTCAAATGATGGACGATTTCCGTCAGCAGGCAGAGCGTTTCGGAACTGATATCCGCTTCGGATACGTGGCTAAGGTTGATTTTTCAGGAAAGGTGAAGAAAGTATGGCTCGATGGCGGTGATGAAATTCACGCGGAGTCGGTTATAATAGCTACCGGTGCTACTGCCAAATGGCTGGGACTGGAGTCTGAAAAGAGATTGAACGGCAACGGCGTAAGTGCCTGTGCTGTTTGCGATGGCTTTTTCTACAAAGACCAGACAGTGGCTTTGGTAGGTGGCGGTGATACGGCCGCAGAGGAAGCGCTGTACCTCTCCAAGCTGTGCACCCATGTGCATATGTTGGTTCGAAAAGACCACCTGCGGGCTTCAAAAATCATGCAGGACCGCGTATTAAAAGCACCGAATATTACCGTGCACTGGAATACCGAAACTGTCGAAGTACTGGGCGATAAAGTGGTGGAGGGAGTTCGTGTAGTGAATAATCAAACGAAAGCCGAAAGCACACTGGCGGTTACCGGATTCTTTGTTGCTATTGGACATAAACCCAACACCGATATTTTCAAGGGCATCCTGGACATGGATGAGCAGGGTTACCTCATAACCGCACCCGATAGCACAAGAACAAAAGTGGAAGGTGTGTTTGCTGCCGGTGATGTACAGGACAAAATCTACCGACAGGCAGTGACTGCTGCGGGAACTGGCTGTATGGCAGCACTCGAAGCTGAACGCTGGCTGGCAGAGCAGGAGTAATACACAGCATGATCTAATTTTATTAACCCGGATACTGCTGCCGCCTTTATTACAAAGCAAGCTGTTTTATGGTGTATAAAGATTTCTTGAGTTACTTGCCGGTCCTACTCACCTGCAAGCATTGAAAAACTGCATTACACTGCTGATTGGTTCCCTGAAACTTTATTACCCGATAAACAACCTTCTTGATGGCTCCATTACCTACACTGCATACTAAGCCGGCATCGAATTAATTTAATAAATATTCTATAATGCATCTACTAGCTCTATAAAGCTATGCCAGATTTGTACCTGTAGGGCAAACCTCAAATTATATTTCACGCCTATAGTTGGGCTTCAAAAGACTTGATGCAAAAAAACCCATTATGAATATGGATGAGAATAAGCTTACATTTTATAGATTTCTATAGTAGCTAAGTCTTTGCGGATAAAGTACAAATTGAATAAAGTTAAATTCGAGGTACTGCAAACTCAGGGTTGCATTATCCTTCTCCAATGAAGCGTATGGAGAATAACGCAGGTTGGTACGAAGCAACCAGGGGTCTGCGCGTTTTCCCGGTCGGATGTCCCAACCAAAAACAAGACCGGGTGCCAACTTACTGCTGACTGTTTCAGTAATATTAACATCATTGTCTGTTTCTGAAAGCCGCATATTGTCCCACATGACACCTGCACCTATGAATGGAGCAAAGCCATGGTAGTCGAAGAGGAACTTATAACTTTCCAAGGCAAAGCTATTTCGGTTTACTTGCTGTTGAAAGCCATATGCAGTGCGCGTTTGCCGCATGGGCCTGAAAGCAGCCGCCACTACCCATTCCTGCCTGCTAAAGTGGTATCCTGCCGAGATATCGGGAAAAAGGTCCGGCATGGCCCGGTCATCCAGAAAAGGCAAGCTTTCAATAATAGAAGATGAGTTGGCCGTAGGAAATGCGGACGAGGGCCCTATCCCGAAGAACAGTCCCATGGCGTTCTGTTGTCGCAGAAGGGTATCAAGGATGCGTACAGAAGGGCTATAGGCACCTCGCGTGGTTTCGAGCCGATAATTGGCCCCCAGAGAGAAAAAATAAGTAGGTTGTTGGATGGGTTGAACAACAGTTCTGGATAACCAACTTTCCTCCTCCGGTTGCAATATCATGTTTCCCGACAAATACAGATACCATGAAGCACTCTGATAACCTAATCCAGCTTCGAGAGCAGACCTTACAGTGGTATTATTGTAAACCTCTCCCTCAGTGTTGACCTGCTGGAACCGAAAAGGCGTAAACTTGTATCCAAGAAAGGGTCTGATGGGATATTTTTGGGGTGCAAGCGGATAGACACGCAAACCGGTAATTACCCCATACTGATAGCTGTTTTCGATGGAGTCTTTCCTGAATGAAATGGGAGTGGTTCCTATGGTGATATAAAAATCGGCATACCCCCAAAAATGGGTTGCTCCAATATTGATAGATGGAATGACAAAACCATTTCGATTGTAGATATTTACCTCATTCGCATCGTTCAACACAAACCCTTGCTGAGTGAAAGGGAAGACCTGAGCATCTAAGCCAAAATAGGAACTGGCAAAGTTGTGCCTTCGAGCTATTTCACTTGTTTGAGAAAAAACCTGTGAAGCACAAAACAGCATAAGGCTTAGCATAAATAACCTCATCATTCGTCATTTAAAGGGTGATTGCAAGATGAAAATAGTGAAATGATATTGTTGCTACAATACTAAACCAATTAGGCACTTTTGCGTTAACTGACCATCTTTGGAGATAAGAAAGCTCCATGAAAACCAAATGAACCCTGCACCTGTTTGAAACGTTTAGGTATAGTATTATGAAAGAACAGACAATTTATGGATTCACTGCTACCGACATGCACGGTCAGGAAGTCTCATTAGAGGCTTACAGGGGAAAGGTGGTCCTGATAGTCAATACTGCATCAAGATGTGGTGAGGCGCCGCAGCTGGAGAAACTGGAAGCATTGTATCAAAAATATAAAGATCAGGGTTTTGTTATTCTCGGGTTCCCCTGCGGACAGTTTGCCGGACAGGAGCCACTAGAGGGAGAAGCTATTGCCGAGTTTTGCAAAATCAATTATGGAGTGACATTCCCGATGTTCCAGAAGGTTGACGTACGGGGAAAAAACACCCATCCCTTGTTTCAATTCCTGGCATCCAAAAGCGCGAATGGTAAATTCGGGGTAAGACCCTGGTGGAACTACTACAAGTATCTTATCGGAAAAGACGGCACAGCGGTCGATTATTGGATTACCTACACCCAACCGGATGTTACGCGCATTGCCCAAGCCATTGAGAAAGAACTCAGTAAAGAACCGGTTCCTGCGCTGTAACTTATTTACCTTAGCGGCATGAAACTCGATATTCTGGCTTTGGGAGCCCACCCTGATGATGTGGAATTAGGCTGTGGCGGAACGCTCATCCGACATGTTCAGATGGGACATAAGGTAGGAATTGTAGACTTAACGCGCGGCGAAACCGGCACACGCGGAACACCGGAATTAAGAGCAGAAGAGGCACAAAAAGCTGCTTCAATAATTGGGGCAGTGGTGAGAGAAAACCTGCACTTGCCCGATGGATTTATCAGCCAGGATAAGGAACAAATCATGGCGGTTGTGAGGACCATCCGCACCTACCAGCCTGATATTGTAATAGCTACAGCCATGCATGACCGGCATCCCGATCACGGTAATGCAGCGACATTGATAGAGCAGGCCTGTTTCTTGGCCGGTCTTGCTAAAATCGAGACAGAACACAAAGGATTGGCGCAGCAGGCATGGCGTCCACGCCTGGTGTTGCACTATATTCAGGATCGCTTTATTATGCCCGATATAGTCATGGATATCAGCGATGTAATGGACCGTAAAATGGAGAGTATCCTGGCCCACAAGAGCCAATTTTACCATGAAGATTCCAAAGAACCCGAAACCTATATTGCATCTAAAGGATTCCTCGATAATATACCCACCCGGGCAATGGAACACGGTCGCCCCTGTGGTTTCCGATACGGAGAGGCTTTTACCTGCACCAAATGGCTGGGCGTTCAGGATATCACGCAGTTATTCTGAACAATAGGGCAAAAAAAAACCACCTTACGGTGGTTATTTCTTTTATTGGTAAAGAAGATTAAGCCTGGCGCTTTTCTTTAATCCTGGCAGATTTTCCTTTCAATCCACGCAGATAGAAAATACGTGCACGGCGCACACGACCTACTTTATTTACTTCAATTTGTTCGATATTGGGGGAGAACAGGGGGAATATCCTCTCAACACCCACACCATTGGAAATCTTGCGGACAGTGAAGGTTTGTGTACGGCCTGTTCCCTTGCGTTGTAATACTTCGCCTTTGAAAAGCTGAACACGGCTTTTATCTCCCTCTACAATACGATAGTGAACGGTGATACTATCTCCTGCTTTAAATGTCGGGATATCTTTTGCGGCGATGATTTCCATCTCCAGTGCTTTCAACGCATCCATGGTCTTTAATTTTTTATTTCCTTAACAGGAGTGCAAAGTTACTATTTCCCTTCCTGATTCTCAAAATTTTTCAGGAGTCCGGGCCTTCTTTCTTTTGTCCTTTTTAAAGATTCTTCCTGCCGCCATGCTGCAATCTTAGCATCATGCCCGCTTAAAAGCACTTCCGGTACCTTCCACCCCTTATAATCGGCCGGTCTTGTGTATACTGGCGGGGCCAGTAAATCATCCTGAAAACTATCGCTCAAAGCGGAAGTTTCATCGTTCAGTACCCCGGGAATGAGCCTTCCTACGGCGTCAACAAGCACAGCTGCTGCCAGTTCCCCACCGCTCAGCACGTAGTCGCCAATGGAAATCTCCCTGGTTACCAGATGCTGTCGGATTCTCTCGTCAATACCTTTATAGTGACCACATATGAGCACAAGGTTGCCACATAATGACAATTGGTTCGCCACCGACTGCTGCAGCAATTCCCCGTCCGGAGAGAGGTATATGATCTCGTCGTAAGTTCTTTTGGCCTTTAGATCCGCCAGACAACGGTCTACCGGCTCAATCATCATGACCATCCCTGCTCCTCCACCAAACTGGTAGTCGTCTACCTGCGCATGCTTATTGATACCATATTCCCGAAGATCAATCACGTCTACTTCCAGCAATCCACGGTCACGGGCACGTTTCATGATGCTGTGACTGAAGGGAGACTCCAGCAGGGCGGGAACAACAGATATGATATCTATGTGCAACATATTAATCCTCCAAATCCAGAATACCGTCGGGCAATTCCATCACCAACCGTTGATTTTCCTGGTCCATTTCGTGAATCATGTCTTCGTGCAAAGGAATTAACACCTCTTTTTCATGGAACATGACCGTCAACAACAAATAGGATCCCATATCGGCAGTAAACAGTACTTCTCCGATTTCCTTGCCGGTGTGGTCATAAACAATCCAACCATTCAGGCTCTCCTCTTCCTCTACCTTTGAACCCGTTTTTCCGCTCAGCATCCAGAATGGATGTTGAACAAAGCTGCGTACCTGTTCTTTGTTATCCAATTCATCTAAAGTAACTACAAAAAGCTGTTCGTCTTGTTGCTCCACCGTGCGGATAAAGTAAGGTACCTGTTCTCCATCCTGCCAAAAAAAAAGAGCTTCCCCGGGGGAAAGCTCTATATCTGTATAATGGGCCAGAATTTGCAGACTACCATCCACTCCGATTGCACGCAATACCTTGCCCGCTTCCGTTGTGGTAATGATATTCACACTCAGGCTTCTGTTTTAGGCGTATCGTCAGCTGATTCAGGCGCATCGCTTTCAGCTGCAGGCGCTTCTTCAGTAGCTTCAGCAACAGGAGCGGCGCTTTCTTCTACAGCAGGTGTTTCCACCTCAGCGGCAACTTCCTCAGCTGTTTCAGCTGCTGCTTCAACAGCGGCTTCTGCCTGGCTGGCTGCAAGAGCAGCTTGCTCAGCAGCAATTCTTTCCTGACGCTTAGCTTCATAGCGGGCTGCTTCTTCTTCCCTTGCTTTAGCTTTCTTGTCCTCTACAGTTTTCACGTGATCCATCACTGAATTCACGTGCGCAGATTGCCATTCAGCAAATTTTGCCTCAGCAGTTTCCAGATCAAAAGATCCTTTTTTAACACCGCGCAGTAAGTGTTTTTTGTAGAGTACGCCCTTGTAACGAAGGATGGCTCTCACCGTATCGGTTGGTTGTGCACCCTTGTTCAACCAGTCTACAGCTTTGTCAACATCAATGTCGATCTGAGCAGGAACCTGGGTGGGGTTGTAAAAACCAATTCTTTCGATGAACCGACCGTCGCGAGGAGCGGTGGAAGTGGCTGCCACTATGTGGTAATAGGGAGCTTTTTTGCGCCCGTGGCGCTGAAGACGAAGTTTAACTGACATGTGTCAATAATTGAATTATTGTTAATAATGTCCCTTTGACCCGTTTTAAACGGTTGATGGGATTTGCGGTGCAAAGATAATATTATTTTGGTTTTCAATCCTCAGATCCATCAATTTCCTGGCTGAACCAAAAACTAAGGTCTCTGCCGATCAATGCTGACAATCGCAGGATATCTGCCTTGTAGAGCTGCTCCAGATAGATTCTTTCCTCCGGTGTGATACGAGGCACGCCTTCTTTGGTGAAGGCCAGTGCCTTGAGTCGCTGCTTCAGGTCGTCGGGGAACAGCCTTTTAATCAGCCCATAAACGCCGATTTGGGTAAGCCAGTAATTCAGCTTGCCAAACCGGGGCATACCGGCCTCATTATATCTTTTGCTGGTATCGACCTCCAGGGGAGCAACCTCTAAAAAGGCGAAGAGGTCTTGCATGACTGCCTGTGGGTCGGCTTTGAAATCATCAAATAAAATAACCTTTACCTGGGCAGCAGGGAACTGCGCTAAATACCGTTCCACCTGGTCACTGTACATCCCCACTTCTTTATACAAATGGCTCACCCCCCATCCCTTAAACGGTTTGGCGGCATCTTTCTCGAGCTCCTTGATCAAATCCTTTTCTGTAATCTTGCCCAGCTTCAGGTTCATCACATATTGGGAAAAAAGCCTGTCGACCGGGTTCCGCAAAACCATTACAATTTTTACATCCGGTAATTTGTCTTTAATAGCTGCAGCAGTGGAGGGACAGTACAGATAGGAATTGCTGACTTCCCCTATCGCCTTCTCCTGCCGCACGTTTTTATACAACTGCAGGTATTGGTCCCATGTCCGAACATGTGCAATGTGGATTTTCCTATCCATCGGCCCCTGGAGGTATTTATCCAGCTGGTGTCCGATATCCTGGCGATAATCGACATTAAAGTGCTCGAAATCCATGTCAGCGTCACTGAAGTGATTGGTCTCCTTTACCGGTGACATATATATTTCGGGATGCTGCATCAGGTATTCATGCAGCGAAGTGGTTCCCGCTTTTACAGCACCAACGACAAGAAAAGTAGGTAGGTGTTGCATCATCAGCGCAGATAAATCCAGAAAATCCTTCTCATTACATTGAAGAAATGATAGAGTGTAAACGAATACCATGGGGTTTTTATGTGACTCCATGATTCCGGAAAGTCATAGTTCCAGCGCTTCAGGTAAGGTCCAAAAATGTACTTCGCCCTGCGCTTGGCCTTATCCGATTCATAGTACTCCCAGAAGGTCTTGGTTTTCTCCGCTGTTTTATTGGCAACCGGTATGTCCCTCACCTTCTCCAGACCGAGGGTTTTCAATGCGGCATCAAAATCGTTCTGCAGATTTTCAAATCGTATGATGGCATCAAATTTATCATGGTCGAGAATACTCCAGCTGGCATAAGGAATAGAATAGGCGCGCATAAAGAAGTCTTCGAATGACTCATTCTTACCCAGTATATTTTTATACTGACGGACATTCCACCAGCGCATGATATAACGGCGCAACAGGCCATGCTGCATCAGGCGTGGATTGCTGTAGCGGTTTTCATGGTCAGTCTTGAATTTGAAATAATTACTTACACAAATATCCATCGGATTGCGCAGGCCACTTACTACTTTATATTGTTTTTCCTCCGGTGTGGCTTTCTTGAGGAAGTCTGTCCTGTAGAGCGCATGCTTAAAGAGAATTTCTTCACCTCCATAGTTAGCCTTAAGCTCGCGTGCAATGGCCGAACTGGCAGTTTGAGGAAGTTCTACAAATACATACTTGTGTTGATGGCTGATAATCATACCTATTCCTTATAATTCCTTATTCGTATTAAATATTGCAGCATATATCACCTGTGCTTCCTTAAAATTTCCCTTGGCAATATAACGCATGGATCGCGTGAATAAGTGGAAATATAAATAGGGAAGCTGTTTGCGATAATATTTTTTATATAACAATATCTTTCCTCTGTACTTATACTGCAGGGCTTTGATCTGCAGCTTACTTTTCTTCGGGCTGTTCCCTGTGCTCGCTCCTTGCTTGTGGTATACAATACTTTTTACTGCTATACCTACTTTCCATCCGGCTCTGTGTGCCCGTGCACTCCAGTCGTTCTCTTCATTGTATAAAAAATAGTCCTCGCTCATGAGTCCGACTTCCTGGAGAAAGTTCCTACCCACAAACATGGCTGCTCCAATGGCGTAGGTTATACCTTCTGTTTGACTGTCAAACTGACCATGGTCTACCTGTTGAGCTCCCACAATTCTGGACTTGCCATTATAGGGATTGAATATAGCACCGAGTCCCTGCAGTGTATCCGGCCGATGGTAAAGGCGCAGTTTAGAACCTGCAATTCCAACAGTTGAATTTTCGGGCGCCTCCATGAAGGCAACCAACTCCTGAATGGCATCCTGCTCAATCACCGTATCATTATTCAGCAACCATGCATAATCGAAGCCATGACTTAACATGTAACGAAGGCCAATATTGTTACCGCCTGCAAACCCCAAATTTTCCATGCTGCGGATAAAAACCACATCGGCATCAGCAGTATCACTGCTCGCTGTGTCAGCGACAGCATAGTTCAATGGTTTGGTTACCGGAGGATGAGAATAGGCATAAAGGGGGTTCTCACTGTCGACAGGCAGGGTAATTTGACCATCTGCCCAGGCGATTAGTTTCTCCCAGGAATCGTCGGGTGATCCGTTCTCTACCACTACAATCTGAAACTCCGCACCGGATGCCTTCAGCACACTTTCCATGCATTCTGCAGTATCCTGCCAGGTCTTATAATTGACCAGTATGACGCAAACCTTCTTCACTTTGCGCCCTCCTTTTCCTGTAGCCAGGCAGATAGATCCTGGTGTAATAACTCCTCCAGTCGCCGTATATCGTTGGAATAAATGCTGTGCAGCATCGCTCGCTCTTCCGTGGTAATCCCGCCCTTATCATCCTTGCCTTTAAACAGCAGCCTTACAACCGCTTTCTTCATACCCTCGCCGCTAATGCGCTTTATCAGGGGTCTTATCCCTGACTTATTGAGGAACCACGTCAGCGCTTTAAATTTTGGCGTAAATACTTCATTGTACCGCTGGGAGGTGTCCGGCTGAAAATCAGGATTCACCCCGATGAATGCATACAGTTCCCGCACCACCCTGGTGGTGTCGTGCCGTAAATCCTCTGAAAAAATGATTTTAATATTATCCGGTGAAAAATGATCGTAATAGCGCCGCACCTGTTCGTAGTATTTTCCAATCTCAACGTACAGATGCGCATTGCCCCAGACCTTAGGCTCATGTGCCGCATCTTCCTGCAGCGCCTCTTTGAAGGTAGCAGCTTTGCTGTTTCCTGTCCACAGGTTCATGCGATAGTGGGAATAAGCCCTTTCAATCGGGTCTCTCAGGCAAATGATGATTTTAATATCCCCCAGCTGCTCCCTGATATTGGCAGCGGCTTCGGTGGAGTATAAATAGGAGGTGCTCAATTCGCCAATAGCTTTTGCATCTCCGGCGTGTTTGAACAGTTTACAGTAATGCTCCCATTCGCGTACGAATCCGGCATGAAAATCCTGATCCATAGGTCCGTTTACATAGGCCTCAATGTCTCTCAGCTTATTATGCGCGAACGCCTTGGAGAAGTTTTCAGGTTGAATGTCGCTGGAAAAATAATGGGGTTCTTTCAGCGGACTAAGAAAAACTTCCGGATGCTGCTTTAAATAGTGGTACAGGGATGTAGTGCCGCCTTTATTGGCACCTACCACCAAGAAATTGGGCAATGGGTATGGCGAAGAAGAGGGCATCTGCTCAAAGTTCTAACAATTTTGTGGCTACTGCAGTATCGAGGCAATAAACATTGTTGATCTGCTCTACATTCGGTACAGCAACGGTATCGATGACTTTGTAAGCACCGGCATCTACAACCTGCACCATATTGGGGATGGCATCTCCCCCCGGGAAGAGTCCCAGATAGCGCTTTCTGGTAGCAGAAACACCGGCATAATACCTGTTGGTGGCTGCACTGTATTCACCACCGCGCCCAAACCCTTTGGTATCAATGGTTTTTTTCCACTGCCAGTCCTTATTGAACACCTTTAACTCGAAGTGACCACTGTCGAATACCCAGTACTCATCGTTAATGCACCGCACACTGTGGGGTGCCTTGAAATTCAGCGGATACCTCCGCTGCGTATCGATATTGACTACGCCTCCGTTTCCCTGGCTCTTGATGAATTTTTGAGCAATCCGCTTAATCAGCTGGCGGCCGGAGGTGTGGTGAACAAGGATGTACACATGTTGGTCATATCCCTGAAATACGAGGTTACAATGAAACTTATCAACTACTTCTACCCCTTCCCCATTCTCTATATCTTCGGCCGAAGAACTCGCAAAATCACTCAGATCAACCCTGCGCTCCACCGCTTTTTTACGAATATTATAGCTTACTATTTCATCGTGTTTGGTGTTGGAAATCCATAACTCCTCCCCAATGATACTTATCTCGTGAATATCGGTCAGATTAGGAATCTGAAGATTTTCATGGGTGCCTTTGTTCAGGTCAAATAAAAAGACCTCTGAACTGGTTGCAAAATAGAGCTGCATCGCATCATCAGGATGCACGGCCATTGAGCTCATTCCCAATTCCCCCCATGAGTTAAAGAAGGGCACCTCAATTGCTTTCTTATCGGCTCCAAACAATTGAACACTGCGAATATTATCTCTGGATATTTCTCTGTCTGCCGGATTAGCATTCAGTGAACCGATAACCATAATCATTTTTCCTTGTTCCATTTGCTGCTTCTATTTATTATATATCATTGTCAATGGCACTCCCTGCCGGTCCATCTGCACTTCAATTAGCTTGAATGCATAGATGATCAGTATGAACATAGCGGTAAGACCGGGTTGCGAAAACAGGTTCCCCTTTGCTATGGATGCTGCAAAACAATAAAAAAGAAAGTACTTTGCGGCAAGAAAATAAATATCCTTTTTATAGCGCCTCACAAATAAGAGGCTTCGGAATGCGATAAAGAATTGGCTGTACATGATTACTGTACCGATAATGCCATAGGTCATTACCGACCCAATGATACCGATATCACCCGGCGCAATCTGCGTAATCGGCTCGCTGGGGTCAGCATAGTCAGCACCAAACTTTCCAACGCCAATCCACCAGCCAATCTGATAATTCGCCATATAAAGAAAGACTATGGCAATCTCCTCCAGACGTGCATCCACTGAACCTTCGCCGGTTTCCTGACCTGTAAACACCAGCACCACATTCACATATTGTTCTACGTAGCGCCCTACAAATTCCGGAAAGATGAGCGAAAGCATCGTCATCAGCAATAGAAATACAGAGCCGGCAACCGTCATATAGACGAAAGTCTTCTTCCAACTAACCTCAATCAGGTAGTAAAGAAATATCCCTCCCAGAATAGATACCATCACAATCCTTCCCTGGTGCAGAAAAAACAGGTACGCGAGCATGATTACGGAGTACAGGATATTCATTTTATCCCGGTAAACGATGTACTTAATGGTATAGTAAAGTGCGAGATAGGCAATAAAATCCACCCCAAACCTAAACCTGTAGCCGCCTTTCAGATCGCTGTAACCTACAAATGAATAGTCTTTATAAGCCTGCGCATCGAGAAAAACATAACAGTACAAATACATGAAGAGCGTCAACCATCCCAACCATTCTATAGCCCGGAAAAAATCTTTAATCGTGACAAAATTGGTTCTCAGCATATAAATAATCAGAAAAATACCTCCCAGACCAAACCAATGTCGTTGCGCAATAATACCGCCCGGAATAGATTGCCCTTCAGCTAGGTTAGCTGCAAAGGCCGATAAAATGGGCAGGGTTAGCATCAGCACATAGTAATAATTCATCTCGTCTACCGAATACCTGTCGAGCAAGACATACAGCAGGTAAACAATAGAAAACGCGAAAATGAACATGTACCAGAAACCTTCGAAAATCATATAGTAATCCACCAGTGTTGTTCGCGTGAGCAAACGTGTGGTGAAAAGAATAATCATCACCAGCATCCACGTCTTACCCCAGACGGTATGTGGCTCTTTGAATATGCCTTTTTCCGGTGTAAGTATTGTACTCATATTAATTATTCCAAACAGACAGATCTAATCCTGTCAGTTGTTGGGTGAGTTGAATTTCATCTTTAAAATATTGCCGGTTGATGGCTCGCAGTGCCTCGGCATCTGGCTTTTCAATAGTAACGCTGCCGGCATTCTTTTGCAATATGTATTTCCGAAGGCGTTTGCGGGCAGCATCAGATGGCAACAACACTCTTGCCAGCTTTTTCATACCGCTATCCTTCCTAACCAAATCCCTCACAGCAGTATTTTTAGCTTCTCCTGCTTCGTTGCTATGCAGGTCCGTGTCGAGTTCCTGGTAACCTACCCCTAAGAATTGTTGAATGCGTTCTATAGTGGAAGGCATAGCATTTACAATGTCAGTCTCAAACAAAAGAAACAGAAATTGGTCGCGGGGAAAGATATCAAGGTAATGCGCCAGCTGACTTCCGTATTTTCCTCTTTCCAGATAGGCAATTACTTTCCTTTTCCGCAGGTCATCAAAGCGCGAAGCCTCCGCCTCTAGAGCTGCAGCAAATGCAAGTTGCTCCATGCCTTTCTTACGGCTCATCAAATAATGCGAGTAGGCACGAGAGGCAGGGTCTCTCAACACCACAATAATTTTCACATCCTTACCGAGAGTAGCAGCAATCCGCTCGGCAGCCCGGGGCTCCATCATATAATCCGGATCAAACTCACCCATCAATTGTCCGGGCTGCCTGTGGGAATAATATGTATTGAGATAAAAATCGGTGCCTTTGCTGTAATCTTCCTCGAACAAAAAGAACTTAGTCTCCTTCACCTCCGGAATACAAATTCCGGAATGTTGCTTCAGTATATCCGCCAATGTAGTGGTGCCAGCCTTCTGGGCACCAATACAGAGGAATGATGGTAAATCCTGGTTCATTGGAGCCATTTGCTTAAGTCTCTTCCTGTCAAATCCGCCAATTGCTCAATATCGGTACGATATACTTCAATGAGTTGCTTTCTGGTCGCCGCCGACATTTCCACCTTCTTCAAGTTATAGTTGAGCAATGTATTCTTTACAAAGTTACGGAGCTGTTTTCTGGTTTTCCTGGACATTAGCTTCCGGATGCCATTGAGAATCGGATTGGTTCTGTCTGACATTAACCGCTTTATCCATTTCACCTTCATCTCTCCGCTCTGATTCCTTTTCTTTACTTCTTCCAGCGATTCCAGCATGGGCAGCTCCAGGAATTCAAGTACCTCTTCCACTGCTTTCCCGGGGTTGGATTCGAAGTCTTCAAAGAATAAGATTTTCACATGCCTGAACTCCTGCGTGAAAGCTTTCACCTGATGGTAATAAAATCCTTTATCGACGTAGAAAAAATCGAAATGCCAGTTATCCTGCATACGCTGTTTTTCTGCGGCAATTGCTGCTTCGAAATCCAGTGGTTCGCGCAAATCCCTGCGGTTATGCATGTATTGAGAATAAGCTCGCTCAGATGGATCCCTTAGAATAAGAATGATTTTTATATCCTGATAATGAGGAACCAAAGCCTTGATGTTGGCAATCGTCTCTTTATAGAAATACATATAGGGCGTGGAGGACTCTCCCCAAATCTTTCCTTCACCATCCTTGGCCAGAGCCAGATAAGTTGCCGTGTCATTGATATAATTATGACGCGCTCCATTGTATTCCGGATTCTGTCCGTAGAAAGTGAAGAAGCAGGGCTCTTTCTGCAAGGGCATGAAAATATCCGGGTGCTTCCCCAAATGCTCATGCAGCGCTGTTGTGCCGCTCCTTGCGGTACCTGCTATTAGGAAAGATGGCCATTTAGTGTTTGTTGTACTCATCATTGGCTCCTTTTATTTCTGTAGCGTTGTAGAACACCATACAGGTCAGTGATAGGATTATAGATGGTAACGATTTTCATGGTAAAGTAAATATGCAGGGCACAACCCAGGTTTAACACCGTCCTCGCAACAGCAGTTGCCAATGCCGCACCCAGCATGCCCATGGTAGGAATGAGCAATAAACTCAAACCGATACTAGTAAAGGTAGTGATGATTGCATATCGCTGGGTTACGAGCTGCCTGCCAGTCATATTCAGCAGCTGTGTAACAGGCCCGGTCATAAAATTAATAACCTGACCCGCATTGATAACTGCGAATGTAAGAATGGCATCACTCGTTTTAAACTCCTTTCCGTAGATACCCAGTATTTGCTCAGGAAAGAGATAGAACAGCAACATGATGGGCATGGCAGTCCAGAAAATGAGGCGTGTAGATAGCCTGACGGTCTTGCGCAGAGATCGTTCATCACTTTCACCGTAGGCTTCCGCAAACCGGGGGCCCGAAATATTATTAACTGCTATCAGTGGCATGGTGGCGAATGCCGACATCCTCGCAGCAGCATTAAACACCCCCACCTCATCGGGGGCCACATAAGCAGCAAGGATTAAAGTCCCTAACCAAGTATACAAGGTGGTAAGGTATTTGGCAGAAAGCATTGGGAGCGAAACTTTCAATAGCTCCTTCCTGCTCAGTTCAGGCTCCTCTACCTTTTTATAAGGCACAAACTTCAACCAATAATAGACCCCCAGAATGAATGTAAATATCAATCCTAAAACGTAGGATACATTTACGATATACATATTAGTTGTGAAGGTAAATGCAAGCAACAGGATGATAATAGAGAAAGCCTGGGTAGATACATTATTAATCCATGTATACTCCTTTATTTTCTTTAGTCCGCGTATACCTTCCTCAATGACTCCGCTCAGCACGAAAAAGATGATACCAATAGAAAATATCTGAATATATGGGGTGAAATCAGGAACTTCCCCATTCGGATCATTATAGAATTTTTCTGACAACCAGGGTGCCAGAAAGTAGATTCCGGCGGTTAGCGCCACCGCCAACGGGAAAACCATTTTCAGTCCAATCTGAAAAATCTCATTGACCAGATCCATCCGGTCTTGTTTCCGGTATTGCGCCACAAAGCGGCTGATGGCCATGTCTACGCCGAAACGACCAAAGATGCCTACCAGACTGAGAATGGAGAAACAGACACGGAATACCCCGAAGGCTGCTGCACCGTAAAAGTTAGTTATAACGAGTTGCTGCGCAAATCCAAAGTTCCTTCCAAGAATGCTGATAAAGAATCCGGATGCACTTTTTTTAACAATCTCAGAAAGGTCCTTGTCCTTCAGCCGCTGATTGATCTTACGTCTAATTTTCTTGATCATAGGGCGATTCGGCTTTTGAAAAGGGTCATTCCCTCTCCTGTTGTTGGATTTTTTCCAGGAACAAATCGGCAAAAAGTTTCGTGAAGACTACCGATCCATTTCTATTCAGGTGGGCAAGGTCAAAAAGGTTATCACGGTCATTCAAAAAAGGATATTCATCGGGATTGGCAAAGGAAATCTTGTTCGCTTCCGGGAGGCTGTTGTAGAGTGGAAGCAAGTATTCATAGCGATCGCCCAGCCTTTGAGAAAGCATGATAATAATCTTAATATCCTTTTCATTACAAGTCTTAATCAACTTGTTCAATTCCCTGGACATGGTTGGACTGTATCCCTTTTGTACGTTGCCGAACCGTTCAAAGAGCAGTTGGCATTGTCTCGTCCTGTAATCTATGGTATCCTGTGTCCGCAAAAATTCATACCGTACAGCCAGGTCACCTTCCGGGTCATCCTTCATTTCCTGATCGAGCGAATAATATCCATTCTTATCAGGACCCAGCGATAACGACTCCACATTCAAACCGGTATGTTGCTCCAGTAAAGCTGCGCCCATACCTACCATTAGCAACTTCTCCCCGTAAGAAAATACATGCAAGGCAGGTACACCAACTTTATTGAGCATACCCTTTTCCGATTCATAGGATGTTTTAATAATGCTACTGATATTGTCCCTGGTATACCAGTAAATCATCTCCTTCTTATGCAGGTTATCTACACCCATTTTTGTCAACTCGCTCAGGTCCAGCACTACGCAATCGATGTATTCCTCGTAGGAATCCAGCAGATAGTTTAAGGTATAAATAGATTGCGGGGTCCTGTTTGCAGGTATGCCAAAATTGAATGAATGGTAATCGTAATCACTGTTTTTTTCATTCAGGGCAGCATCGAAGATGGTCGGATCGATATGTCTGTAAGTGGTGCTGGCGCCAACAAAGACAGTATTGTAAACTTCCGGCTGTTCTTTATAAGCCACGTACTTGGTATTCAACCTTGTATTACCCCAGGAAAAGGGCAGGGAAAGCACAGCTATCTGACTAATCAGAAAGTAGATCAACAAGAGGATGGCGATATTTACAAACAGTTTCTTCATGGCATTAAAACTGGAAGTATATAAATGCTGCGTTGGTTGTCATCGCGAACCACCCCACAAATATGAGCAATACAATATAGAATGCCCAGCGCACCGGTTTGGTCCTCGAGGTGATGTAATCTTCAATGGTCATGTCTTTCCGCAGATAGAGCACCACATCAAAAAACAACAACACGCCAACAAATAACCAGGAGAGTATAAACTGCACGGAAGTGTCTGTTCCAATCATGGCATTATGAATAAGATCATAGCTGGTATTGGGTACAGTGAAAATACTCTGCATGTGAATGATGGCCTCCCCTACGCTGCGGGAACAGAAAAATATATCGGGTATACAGGTAAGGTTAAAAACCCAGAACATGGATAATGCCATAGACAACCATCGGAACCGACTGCCAAGGTTCAGCCTGAAGGATGGAAAAAACTTATCTGTGGTGCGCCGCAAACTGAGGAGCACCCCATGCACAACACCAAACATGACAAAGGTCCAGTTGGCACCATGCCATAAACCCATGATTGCGAAGGTCAGCATGGTGTTGAACATCAACCTGCTGTAAGTGACCCGACTCCCTCCCAGCGGGAAGTAGAGATAATCCCGAATCCAGACAGATAACGTAATATGCCATCGCTGCCAGAACTCACGTATGGTAGTAGAGAAGTAGGGCGTTTTAAAGTTATCGTTGAGGTTGATGCCCATCATTTTTGCTGAGCCAATAGCAATATCACAATAACCTGAAAAATCGCAGTATACCTGGAAGGCAAACATCCATGTACCCAGAACCACTGCGAACCCGCCATGATCCAACGGATGCTGGTATACTTCCTGCACAAATATCGAAAGCCTGTCGGCTACAACCACCTTTTTAAAAAAGCCCCACAATACCCGAATCAGTCCCTGCTTGACGCGCAGGTAATCAAAATCAAAATCCTTTTTCAACTGAGGTATCAAATCAGCACTGCGCTCAATTGGACCTGCTACGAGTTGCGGCCAGTAGGAAACAAACAGGGCAAAGAAACCAAAATGCTTTTCCGCCTTGGTAGTACCCCGATAAACATCAATACTATAGCTTAAGGTCTGGAAGGTGTAAAATGAAATCCCAACCGGCAGAAATAGATTGAATTCAGGAACATCATAGAAGATATTGAAGCTATCAAATACCGCTCTTGCCGAATCGCTGAAGAAGTTAAAATATTTGAACAACAGCAGTAAGCTCAGGTTCGTAAAAATACTGAGCATGAGAAATGGCTTGCGCTTAGCTTTATCAGCTATCGCCGACATACGCATACTAGCGTAATAATCTATAGCGGTGGAAGCGACAATCAGGAAGGCGTATTCCGGCTTCCAGCTCATGTAAAAATAGTAACTGGCCAGCAGCAGGAAGAGCCAGCGCCACTTATAGGGAATAGCGAAATAAAGAAATATAACGCAGGGAAGAAAAAGCAGGAAATGAAATGAATTAAAAATCATTTGGAGATCTTAAGCTTCGCCTTCAGTTAATCTTTTTGTTCAATGAGTTCATTTTCGGCCGATTCCCTGGCCATCAGTAATTTTTTCTTTTGAGCCTCTTCCAGGCTGTCGCGGGTGTACTTTCTTACCACCAGAACGATACTTGTTATTATGGCACCAAGAATAAACCCGATAATCATGAATAACATGATTTGTTCCTTTTCCTTGATGGTAGAAATTCTTGGGGAATCTATTATGCTAATCAAAGGCGTTTTATTCCTAAGATCAAAACGTGCAAGCTCCAATTGCGCATATGCCTCAGCATATTCAGTACTTAATATTTCAATTTCCCGCAACAGTCTACCCTGAGTAACCAGCCCGGTTGCTTTAATGGTAAATGCTGAGCGATCGGTAACACTTGCCAGTTGATCTTCCTTGGCATTCATTACATTCCGGATAGAGTCTACCTTGCTGGCAATCAACTCTACAGTTTCCGTCTCGTTCTTAACCTGGCTTTCTATATAAAAATCTGATGCTGCCCTACCGATATAACTAGCAAAGTAAACAGAGAAATCACGGTTGGTGGAGGAGAAGTCCAGTTCATTGATATCCTTGTCATCATTGTAATCAAGCGTCAGGTCCTTGTCTACAATTTCATCGTAAATCACTGTAAGCACACTATCCTCATAAATAGTAAGTGAATCTATATTACCGTGATCAATTCTGAAATTCTTTACCTTTTTCTTCTTCGCCCACTTGGGGTACATTTCAATATAAAAATTGGCAAGATAATCCTCTCTTGGAGTGCCGTTCTTACCCATTTTTATCTCTCGCTTTTGCAGCAAGGTCTCCTTGACCATTCTTCGAGACTGAATAATAGTAAGGAAGTACTCATTGGTAAACTCAGCACCGGTAGAGATACCAAAGCCAAAGGATGAAGCAAGAGAGCTCAGAGAGGATGTACTACTTCCTTCGATTCCTTTTAAAGAAAAATCAGCATGAGAGATGTAATGCTCCGGTTTCCATTTTACATAAAAACGAAGACCGACGCCAAAGATGGCTGCGAAAATGAGAATCACCCACCATTTTCTGAACAGGTACCTTCTGTACTCGCCCAGTTTGGTTATTAAATCACCAATGCTGATCTCATCGTTATACGGCCTCTCGTACTGCATGGTACTGCTGTTATTCGGTAAGGTGAATTAATTATTTCGGTTGGAGCTATTGACCAGAACATAAATAGTGGCAAAGCTCAGGATGGCAGCACTGATAGTAGCCATGAACTCATTCCAGTCAAATGGTTCCGGTGCTGCGGCAGGTGTTGTTTCCGGCTCTTCTTTCTTCTCAGGCTTATAAGGCACGACCACAACAGTTCCCTTTACTTTTACCCTGGGGTAGCAATGTATAAACCATAGGAAATTATGCGTCCTTTTTACATAACCGTTGGGCTGCACCAAATAGGTATCTCCCCTTTTCGCATCATCGTCGAAGTTTCTTCCGTATTTCTTCACATAGAACCTCGCCGTTTTACCTTTATCAAAAGGCACCATCACCTGCCCTTCTTTCTGATCCTCAGCAGACATCAGGAAAGGGAATTCAATGGCTCCGCTCAAACTCACCAGGTCACCCTGGCGGGGTACAAACACCTGGTCGCCGTCGCGCATCACATAGTTGTATTTGGATTCCGGATCGTCCAGTGCTTTTTTCAGGAAAAGCAATGCATTTGAAATATTGTTCCTTGTTATAGTAGCACCCTCAGGATAGGCATATTGGGTAATGCCACCTGCACGTTCAATAACATCAGCTATGGTCTCTGTTTTCTGCAACAATGTATAGTTGCCGGGATATTTTACCTCCCCGGAAATCACTACGGTCTTTTGCAATTCAAATTCAGGGGTAGTCCTTACATAAATGATATCGTAAGGCTGCAGCTGGAATGACTCCGCCGCATCAGTCAACTCCAGACTCTTGCCAATTTCAATGGACTCAATAATGACCCTTGTAGGCTCGTTCTCACTCCTTGCTTCATTGAAGTTTACAATTCTGGCAACTTCGATATGATTATTGGCTGCTTCCACTTTAAGTCCTCCTGAGTAATACAGCAGGTCTTTTAGCGTCATCTTATCGTAATAAGAGAAACTTCCCGAATTATTAACCGCACCTTCTACCTGCACATTGAAAACTTCACGAAACTTATCCTTGGCAAATACTTCTACCTTATCAAATTGCTTCAACTCGAAATTGAATGCAGAGTTGGGATTATCCATAACCTCTTGTAAGTCAAAAGGAATATAGATTTCATTCATTTTTTCATTCTTCCTGATGAGGTAAGCCCTTTCAGTGTAAGCCTCATAATTTAAACCCTTGGCTTTATCAATCAAATCAGAAATCCGAATACCCTCCATTAACTCATAACTTCCGGGAATGCGCACGGCACCTTCAATGGTAACTATGTTATCTATTATTTCTGGTATCCTGGTGATTGTTATCAAATCACCATCCAGCAATTCAAACTTGGAGCCCTTTAAGCGCAGTGAATCCAGGTTCAAGTCAATTATAACATTCTCATTATTGCTATACCTGTTTACCTTAATGGTTCTTGTATAGGCTGTAGGCTTCAAACCACCGGCGTATTTGAACAGGTCTTCCAAAGATTCCTCCGGTAGCAACTCATATTTAAAGGGGCGCTTCACTTCACCCAACACTTCCACCACTTTACCAATAGGTGCGACAACAATATAGTCGTTGGTAGACAAGTAAGTATCGTCCGTAGCACTGGGATCCATTAAGAATTTATAAATATCGAGCGTGGTCACCACATTGCCGGCCCGTTTAACCGTGATATTTCTTACGCTACCCAAATCATTCGGCCCCCCGGCGGCGGCCAGCGCATTGAAGGCAGTATTAATGGAAGAAATATTATAGGATCCCGGATCGAAAACCTCGCCTACTATATTGACTTTAATAGATTTGGAATAAACCAGTGAAACGTCGAATTTACTGTTGGCCAGGTTGATATAACTACTGTAGCGCTGTCTCAGTAGACGCCTGGCATTATCGAATGTCAGACCTTTCAGAAATATTTTTCCAATACCGTAGACGTCAATGTAACCATCTTCACTGATAGTAAAACTCTCATTATAGCTGGAAACACCTCCGTATACTGAAATGGCTAATTGGTCGCCCGCTCCTACGATATAATTATCGCTCACTTTGGCGTTGGGTACCTTATCGTACACAACTGTATTGTTGTTGCGAAAGAACCCGTGACCATATACCGAAGCTGTCGGCTTTCCTGTTTCGGCCATATCATCCATTATTTCTTCTATGGCTTCAGCAGTGCTGTTGGAAGTATCAGGGCTTTCAGCAACTTTTACCGGTTCTGCTGGTACTACCTCTTGCGCAGCAGGTACATCGAGAGCCATTGTGGCAGGTAAATCTTCCGGAGCATCGTCCATAGACCCCAGAATGGAATTAATTTCCTCGTCACTAAAGCCCATGGACTGCAAATTGCCATAGGACAGTGCCCCCACACCGGATACAGAAACCGGACCGGTAGGGATTCCCGCAGGTGCTGTTTGGGATGAAGTTGTTCCGGTAGTCTGTCCGAAAAGAACCAAACCGGCAAAAGTCAGCAACAGGGTGGATATAAACCGAAGGTGGGTTGTCATAAGTGCTTGAAAATTTCGTGCAAAGATACTAGTATTTCGATACCAAAAGATGTATGCGCCAAATAGTATTTTTTTCAAATTACTGTTCTGCGGCAAGACAATCGGCAATTAGACGAGAGATTATTGCTTATCGTTGCAATATGCAAAGGATAAACAGAAGTTATCTTAGCTAATTGGAAGACCGGATAACGGCGAGTTAGCAGCAGAGAGGAAATACAGCTTTCCATCCGCATCTTCCGCCATTAGAATCATCCCTTGGCTTTCAACACCCTTCATTTTACGGGGTGCCAGGTTGATAAGAACAACCACATGCTGGCCAATTAACTCCTCAGGCTTAAAGTGTTCGGCTATACCCGAAACTATTGTGCGCTTTTCATGGCCAATATCCACCAAAAGCTGCAGTAAACGATCGGCTTTGGGAACCTTTGTTGCTTCTAGAATCACTCCGGTACGCATATCCATAGCTGCAAACTGCTCATAAGATATGCTTGCTTTCGACGCTTTCACTTCTATTTCTTTTTCAGGGCTTGCAGTGGCAGCGGCGGCAGTATGGAGAGCCTTCACTTCCTCCTCAATCTGTTCATCCTCGATAGGAGAAAACAGGTGTATCGGCTTTCCTATTGCTGTACCTTCCCGAAGGCCTTCCCCAAGGGGTTGAATGCTATCCGAAACCTGTATGTCCAGTAGGGTTGAAATCTTTTCTGCTGTAAATGGTAAGAACGGCTGCAAAAGGCGTCCCATTGGATGTAAAGTCTCCAGACAGAGCCTCAATATGGAAGCACAGCTTGCAGGGTCCGTTTTGTATAACTTCCAGGGCTCTAGATCTGTCAGTAGTTTGTTCCCTAAGCGAACAACATCCATGGCCGCGGCAAGTGCCTCCCTGAAACGATAAGCCTCCATAGCTGGCTCGTAAACATCCTGACTTAGCCGATCTATTCCACCGAGGTATTCTTTTATATACTGCTGCTGGAGAAATCCATCCTGCAGAGCGGGCACCTTCCCATCAAAGAACTTGTGTGTCAGCACCACAACGCGATTAACAAAATTCCCCAGAATAGCCACCAGTTCATTGTTGTTCCTGGCTTGAAAATCTTTCCAGGTAAACTCGCTATCCTTTGCCTCGGGAATGTTGCTTGCCAAAACATACCGCATAACATCTTCCCTTCCCGGCCAGTTGTTCAGATAAGAGTGAACCTGCACCGCCCAGTTTCTGGAGGTAGACATTTTCTCGCCTTCCAGATTCATGAATTCATTGGCAGGCACATTGGCAGGAAGAATAAACCCACCATGCGCGTGTAACAGTACAGGAAAGATGATGCAATGGAATACGATATTGTCTTTGCCAATGAAGTGCACCAACTTAGTGTCTTCACTTTGCCAGTAAGCCTTCCAGTCTTTACCATGATCCGCTGCCCATTGCTTAGTGGCACTGATATAACCAATCGGGGCATCCATCCACACATACAGAACTTTCCCTTCTCCGCCTTCCACGGGTACTTTCACACCCCAATCCAGGTCGCGTGTAATAGCCCTGGGGTGTAACCCGTCTGTTAGCCAGGACTTACACTGACCCAGCACATTTTTCTTCCAGGTTTCTGTTCTGCCATTCCCCTCTACCAGCCAGCTGTACAGCCAGTCCTGGTAATTATTCAATGGCAAATACCAGTGGCGGGTTACTTTTTTTATCGGCGGCTCTCCACTCAGGGCAGAACGAGGGTTAATCAACTCTTCCGGGCTGAGGGTACTTCCACATTTTTCGCATTGATCTCCATAGGCATTCTCGTTGCCGCATTTAGGGCAAGTACCAATAATATATCTGTCGGCAAGGAATTGCTGAAAGGGTTCGTCATAGAACTGTTCGCTTTCTCTTTCCTCAAAAACACCTTTGCTATGCAATTCCTTAAAAAAATCGGAGCTCGTTTGATGGTGCAGCAGGGAAGACGTGCGATGGAAGATATCAAAGTTGATGCCCAGTCGGAGGAATGTGTCTTTATTGAGCTCGTGGTATTTATCAATAATTTCCTGCGGAGTTACTCCTTCTTTTTTAGCCTGAATGGTTATGGCTACACCATGTTCATCACTTCCGCAGACGAAAACGGCATCCTGACCTTTTAGCCGTAAATAACGGACATAAATATCTGCAGGCAGGTAGGCTCCTGCTATATGACCGATATGTAAAGGACCATTGGCATAAGGTAGTGCTGCGGTAATCAGGTATCTTTCTGGGCTATTCATATATTTGACCGTCAAAATTACGAAAGCTTGTCTGAACAATATCCATGGCCGAAAATAACACCCGGTGCGCATGTAGGAACCATCTGCACTGCAAAAGCCATTTCTATGGAAGAAATCCAACCTGCTTTAGCATGGATGCAGACGGAAGGATATGTCATGCACAGCGGCAAGACTATAGGCCAAAGGCATCATCAGTTAGGGGGCACTGATGCAGAGCGGGCGGCAGATCTTATATCTATGTTGCAGGATGAAGCTATCAGCGCCATATGGTTTGCCCGCGGAGGTTATGGTACTATTCGTATTATGGACCTGGTAGAACCATTCCTTACAGGTCCTGCTCTGCCGCTGATGTGCGGTTACTCAGATTTGACCGTCCTGCATGCCTACCTGAATACGCAAAAAAAGATTCCAACACTGCATAGTTGCATGCCCGTACAATTTCAGGCACTTACCTCAGCTGCCCGTCAAAGCTTTTTGGACTGTTTGAAACATGAGCCGCTTCTTTACGAAATGAAGCCATCTGAATACAACATACACGGAGAGGTTGTGGCGCCCATTACCGGAGGTAATATTTCTATCCTCAACAGTCTGCTTGGTACCAAATACGACTGGTTGGCAGATGGATGGATATTGTTTCTGGAGGAGGTGGACGAATGGTTGTACCACCTGGACAGAATGATGCAAAGCTTTAAGCTTGCCGGCAAACTCGATAAGTTGAAAGGAGTAATTGTTGGAGGCCTTACCAATATGCATGACAATGAAATCCCATTCGGTGCATCTGCAGAAGGAATCATCGCAAATTACTTTAAGCACCTCAGCTTACCCGTTGCTTTTGGTTTCCCGGCGGGTCACCTCGATAACAACTGCAGCATTCCATTCGGCGTACCAGCGAAACTAACTGTTAACGCCAACGGTAGTAGCGTAAACTTCTCACCCCTCGCCAATTCCCCCGGTAAGGTTGAAGAGTAAATCACTATTGAACTGCCCGGTTCCCAGTAATCGTTGAATCGCAATTTGGCTTCTTATACCTTTCCGGCAATAAAAAACCACCGGTATTTCGCGGCTAATTTCCTCCCTGCGTCGAATAATTTCACCCAGAGGAATCCAGTCGCCACCTATGTTATGTGCGACCCGCTCGTCAGCCTCCCGCACATCAATAAGTTGAAATGGCTTTTGGGCCTGTTCCCAGTCTTTCAGTTTTGCTTCGCTGATACCGGATATCACTTCACTAAAGATGTAAATGGGTACTTAATTCCGGAGTAGGATTTCAGGTCACATGTGATGCGACCGACCAGTAATTGCGATTCGATACGCACCGGTATTCTGTTTTCATCGTCTGTAAACCAGATGGTCATACCTTCGCCTGAGCGAAAAATCTTACCCTCCACCAGCAGCGGTTTTACTTTCATGCAAGAGAAGGTACCCAGTTTGGTTTTGTACTCTTCTTTGCCTTCGTAACGGATGTACAGATCGTATACCGCATCATCTGCTGCCAACGAAACCGGAATCTTATCACCGGGTTTGTATTTATTGAAATCAATAGTTCTGGCCCAATAAAATACTGAGAGCAAGTCAGTTGCACAGGGGTCTACATTCTTGATGGTTTCCGTTTTGGTTTTACCATTTTTTCTGTCCTCAAAAGATACGATTGTATTGGTAGAGCGGTTCCAGTCGTAGGAGCGGTAAAAAGTGTAACCTCCTTCATTCACATCTCGAGAAAATTTATAACTCTGCAGGGTATTGGCATACATGTAAGTATCTAACTTATCGCGCACCTTGAAGAACCAGTCAAAAGATTTATAGGTTACAGCTTCGGAAACTGCATGCAGCACCTCTCTCCCATTTTCCTGATGCGCGTTCAGCTTAAAATACACTTCCCCGGCGCCTACCCACATAGGACCCGCATTATAAAATACCTTATAAGAGAGCGATTCGCCTGCCTGAAAGGAACTCTTCTGAATATCACAAACTGGGGCAGGTTCTATCCAGGCACTTTCCGGCGAAGATGATGCGCCTCCGATAAAAAACAATACAGGAATGAACAGTGCTTTTTTCATGTTGACCTTTTGTTTTTGAAAAAGTTCTTTCTAAGAATAAAGAGATAACCCAGTGTGGCAGGAATGATCAGATTCAGCAACCACAAACTTGTAGATGCCGCCAGCACTGCGCCACTATTATCCGTATAGAATCCGAGGAAGTACAGCGAAATATTTCCGCGTGTAAACAACTCCGCAACTGTGAAGCTGGGCAAAATTGTTTGAGCTAAAAATATTACACCAATTGCTGTCATGCCTTCCATTAATTGAATTTCTACACCGAACAATCTTAGAAAAATCAAATACTGTGCCGAGAAAATTAAAAACCTCAACACCGACAACATCCATATGCGTGTAAAGTCCCTGTTATGGTATTTATCCAGAACACTTATGTAGGGCATAATTTTCCGAAAGACCCGTTTATGACCCATTGCAGTAATAAAAACACCCAGATTATAATACCCCAGAACCAAGAGTACCAGCAGCAGCAGACCTATAAAAACGATAGCAGTAAAAACGGGTGTACCGATGTCTAGATGCTCACTGGTAAAACTCAGGAGTCCTATAATTCCCACCAGTAGCGTTGCCAAAATCTGCGCGTAGCTGCCTATAAGACTACTGACAACTCCTGATAGCCTGAACCGCATAGGTATATACAGCAAGCGGCCGCCATATTCACCAATACGATTGGGTGTAAACAACCCGAGTGTAACACCTGTCCAGACAGCTTTAAAAGCCCGGAAGAAGCGGATTGGTAATAGAGGCTGAATTAATAATTTCCATTTAAGCGCCTCCGTACCCCAGTTAAAAAACATCAATACAACGCAGAAAACGAGCAACCACCAACCCCGTGTATTTAAACTGCCCTTTAGTTTTAAATAAACATCACTAAGTCTGTCGCTTACTACCAGCTGTTCATAAAGCGCCCAACTGAGAAGGGCCAGAATAGCTACCTTTATTACTGCGGTAATTAAGTTTTTATTCATAGCAAGGCACCTATATTATCGATTTGATGAAAAGCGAGCAAAAGGAAAAAGTGATACTGGGTATAGACCCCGGAACCAACATATTAGGGTACAGCATCTTAATCGGGAATAAAAATACTTTAAAAATTACCAGTTGCGGAGTTTTGAAACTAAAGGGTACAGATACGCATTTCGATCGGCTACACCAGATATTCACTCAAATTTCAGAACTCATACAACTTCATCAGCCTTCAGACATGGCTATTGAGGCTCCTTTTTATGGAAAGAATATTCAGTCTATGCTGAAACTGGGAAGGGCGCAGGGAGCAGCTATCCTGGCAGGGCTGGAAAATAAACTAATAATTGCCGAATACAGCCCCAGAAGGATAAAACAATCCATCACCGGAAATGGCAATGCCAGTAAAGAGCGTGTAGCCCGCATGATTGAAAGCATGTACACCCTACCTAAGGCTACTGTACACCTCGATGAAACAGACGCTATCGCAGTGGCTGTCTGTCATTACTTCGAAGGAAAATCAGGTTTAAAAGGCACGAACAAACAGTTCAAAAGCTGGGGTGACTACATTAACAGCAATCCTGGAAAATCCAATATCAAATAGCCAGTTCAGCTTTTATTTTCTCTGCCATCTCCAGCAATTGATTACCGGTCATTTGCAGCTTAGGTCGGCTAAAGTTGATATCGTCCATTGTTCTCAAAGGTATAAGGTGGACATGCGCATGGGGCACTTCCAAACCAATAACCGAAACACCAACTCGCTCACAAGGCACCAGTCTTTCTATCGCTTTAGCAATATTTCTGGCAAAAGGAAGAATGCCTTCCAACAAGTGCTCATCTAAGTCAAAGATGTAATCAATTTCTACTTTGGGGATAACCAGGGTGTGACCGGGCGCCAATGGATTGATATCCAGGAAAGCCAGGAAATTTTCATCTTCTGCAATTTTATATGCAGGAATTTCACCGGAGACTATTTTGCTAAAAAGTGTTGGCATGACTACAATCTGATATCAAGAATTTTCATAGACAACATCCCAGCCGGTACTTCTATATGAGCTGTTTCACCTACCTTCTTGCCTAACAGCCCCTTTCCAATAGGAGATGTAACGGAAATCTTATTCTGCTTTAGATCAGCCTCTTTTTCGGCCACCAGCGTATATTCTATTTCACGATTCATTTTCTCATGGAAAACCTTTACGGTAGTTAAAACCGATACCTTGGAAACATCTATTTGAGAAGTATCCATAACGCGTGAATTCGCCAGCATTTCTTCTAACTGAGAAATTTTCATTTCCAGCATTCCTTGTGCTTCCTTGGCTGCATCGTATTCGGCATTCTCGGATAAATCGCCTTTTTCACGTGCCTCTTTAATCATGTTAGCCATTTCAGCACGCCCTTTGGTTTTCATTTCCTGAACCTCTTTTCTAAGGTTCTCTAAACCTTCTTCTGTCATGTAGTTAATCTGTGCCATAGCAATATTTAATAAAAAAGGAAACGTTTCTTGACAGAAACGTTTCCAGAAATTATATGAATAAAAAATTATATACTAAGACGAATACCCAGAGAGTGTGTTCCATCAAACGGATCAGATCCTCTGTAAGCATAGTTGATGCTGAGGATGGTATTATCGTTATCTGTGAACCTTGTCTGGAAAGTAGCACCTGCGGCAAATCCATTATGCGCTGTTGTTCTTTGCGTAGGATCATTGCTGGTGATGCCATCTTCGTAACGGTAACCACTGCGCAACATAAACATTTCCTGTCCTTTTACTTTAAGGGCATATTCCAGTCCACCTCCAAATTGATCTTTGTAGAATGAGTTGGAGATAAAGTTACCCACGGCTGTCAATCTGTGCTTGGAGCCGAAGTAGAAGTCATAAGAAAGTCCCATAGTTAACAATACCGGTAACTCAAAATTCTCTGTTCTGAAAGCGATGGTTGTGTTGTAAGATCCATCAGGAACTAAACCGCTGAAAGTTACACCATCACCCTGGAAGCGCATGGGAGAACCAATGTTTCTCAACGCAACCCCCATTTTGATTTGCTCGGGGTGTTCGGCAGGACCGGTGATATACTGGATACCCACATCCATTCCGATACCGAAGGCACGTGCATCTGCAATATTCTCGGAGATACCTCTGAATGTAACACCACCTGCCAGGTAATCAGCAAATTTGCGGGAATAAGAAACCGCAATATTGCTTAATCTGGGTGTAAAAACCGCTCCTGTTCCTTCAGGAGCTTGCGTGGTAGTTACTGGAATATCGCCCAGGTTAAAAGATACCAACGACAAGCCGATGGCACCTTCTCCAACCCGCTGCGCAAATCCAAAGGAACTAATGCTCACATCAGAACCTACAAGGTATTCACTGCGTGAAAATTCCAGTTGGGTTTGATTAATAAAGGTTAGACCTGCTACATTCAGGCTCATAGCCTCAATCCCCTTAACGGAGGCAATATTCAGCCCATACCAACCGGCACTCATAGCCCAGGGATTTATCAGTAGTTCTGACGCTCCGGCCTCTCCGGCCCTGTCAGGATTCCCTGCGAAACCATTCAAAGAAATGGCCGAGGCAACTACAACACATGCTATTTTAAACAATCTTCTCATTATGAATGGGTTTAGAAGGTATCAAGATCAATTGGCCTGGTAATACCGAACCACTTAATAGTGCGTTCTCCAAGGTCACCGGCATCAATATGTATTAAGTAAATACCACTTGCAATTGGCACTGCACGTTGGTTTTTAAGATCCCACTCCACAGAGGTATCAAGGTTATTAGCTCTTGTGGAGAGCACAGCACCATCGGTGTTATCCTGCGGAACTGCTCTGTCAAATCTCCTTACCAAGGTACCATCCATCATGTAAATACTCACTACGCAAGTTGCAGGTAGGTTGGTAATCTTGATCCTGTTATCCACCGGACTGTTTTCATAACCGGAGAAAGCATAGTAAGGATTCGGAACAACATTGATCAAATCCAGGGCACTTTCAGCCGTGGCTACATCATTAACTGTAGCAGCCAATCCGTCGGTTGTGAAGGTATATTTCGGGAAGCCCAGGTTTTCATTGGTAACAATATTATTTATATACCTGTTGGTTACCCTGATTTTCACTTTCGTTTCGGTCGGAATAATTCCGTTTTCAAGACTTTCGAGAGCAACTCCCGGTGCCAGGTATGGACGGTACAGGTAGATAACGTTTTTCATTATCTCTCTGTAGACAGTAGAACCTGGGCGTGAACCACCCACCCATGTTAAGGAGTCACTTAATCCCTGACCCTCGTCATAGGTTGTCCTGTGCACGTAAATATTGTGCTTACCACCAAAGATGGAAACCGTTTGTGTCTCATTGAAGAACTTGGAGCTCGGGTTGAACAGCATATCATCCGCATTACCGTCTTCATTCACAAATGGATCTTCTCCAAACATGATGTTCAAACGACGACCGGTTTCTACTTCAATAGCATAACCAGGGAACCAGCTGCGACCAACTTCACCCTCAATTTCATTTCCGTCAATGTCTTTGGAAGGCTTTTGACGCATATCCAGCTTGTCTTCACCATAAAGGTTAGTACTTGGACCTTCACCTGTGTTAAGCACCACGCAACGAGACCACTTGGTCTTATCCGGAGTGAATACCAGATCAACACTGGTAAGGTTGCTCAATTTAACCTGAGGTAAGCTTACCGTAAGTCCAATAATCTGGCGCATTGGCATGCTAAATCTGGTTGCACTGTTGATTTGAACCAAACCTAAAGGAGCAACTGTACCACCTAGGAGCGTTTCAAACACTGCATTATCATCCTGTCCTGCTAAGTCAGTTTCATCCAGACCACTTCTAATCCAATCCAGGAACGGCACACCATCCACATCAGGAACTCCAGTGAGCCACTGCCTGTTGGTATTGGCATACTCAAGGGTTGAACCGATCAGACCGTTGTTTTCCTCCCACTCTACGCCTGCAATGCTAGGATTGGGGCCAGGAGGATTTACAGCCTTAATGGTAACTGCTAGTCCCCAGTCCGGAATAATCTGTTCGTTAATAAACGATATAGGTAAGTCAGACTTCACAGATACGCCTGAGGACAAATTCGTCATAACCCACCAGGTAGAATCTCTGTTAAGTACGTAGCCACTAGGTGCTCCAATTGCTGCCACGGAGGAGTCATAAAGCACCACCTCAAAGTTGGCATTAGGCACCCGCAGTGGGTCGTAGATCATTACATCAATTGGTGCATTGCGACCTTTGTAGGTTGGAGTTGGATCTACGAAGTCTTCCAGAATGGTAGATACTGATGCATCCGCCAATTCAAGGAAATAACCTCCGTTACCATCACCTTCTATCTGAGTAATATCCGGTCCATCACCATACTGAGCATTCAATATAGTACCACCATTTTCCGGATCAGTTATATGCGGAATGGCAGTATAAACTTTAATGTTATTACGACCTTCCAGATAAGGATTCTTTTGCGTGTTCGGATCCGTTGGATCGTATGGCTTAAAGTTGTTATAAGCGTAGGCTATTACTGAATAATAGTAGGTCTGATAATTCACCAGTTTGGTGTTCTCTTCTGCAAAGGCGTCATCCGTAACCCTGAAAGTATGTCTGATACCCTCATCAGAACCTTCCACCTTCAAAGTAGGTACATCAGCTCCTAATAAAGGATCAAACTGGAAGTTCACCAGGTTAGCAATGCCATCTTTAATATCGCACTGGAACACTAAACGTGCCTTGGTTGGATCAGTAAATTCAGAAGGAGAAACCTGACCATTTACCAGTTGGTATACTTTATATCCCTGGAAGTTATAGGTTGTATCTTCCACTGAAGGATCTTCAGAAGCAATACTACTAATAATTGGATCTGTCTCTTCGTATTTCTCACCGGCATTGTTAGAGTTTCCTGTATTGGTAATAGAAAGGATTATCTCACCATCCAATTCACGAATACTTACATCAGGTGCATCAGGACCATCAATCAAATCGAAGTCAGCATCGAAAAGCGCCTGTGCCTTCTGGTCAGCCAAGGAAATCTGTTCGAAAGTTGTCTGGCAACCACCTGATACCGGAGGCCTAACCCAAACAGCACCTACTACAACTTCGTTGGTTGCACCCGGCTCCAGACGGAAAGGTCCTGAAGACTGAATATAACGTCTATCTGCAGGGGGGTTACCTTCTGTACATTCGCTCCAGCCAGTCGCGTCAGACGGATCGCTGGGGAACATGAAAGGTGTAGGATCAGAACCACCGTAACCGTTACCACCAAAGGTAAATGGTGAGCCATCCTTCCAGCTACCGGAAAGGTAACCGTAGAAATGTGCTGCCACTTCGGGGTTTCCAATTACCGAGAAGTCATTGTTATAAAATAGGAAGGCACTCATCCCCAGGCGAACAGAGTCCACGATGGAGGTACCATCATAAATGTACTTGATGGGTCCCTGGAAAAAGTCGGTACCAAAAAGTGGTGGGTTAGCTCCATAAGAAGCGATATCCGGACCATCTACTGCATCACCGTTGTATACAATTCCGAGGGAAATAGAAGTATCACAACCCACCCAGTCATCGTTGTAGAAACCCAAATCGGGGTCTACCCAATATCCAAAGAATACGGAGTCGAGCGGAGTTGTAGCGAAGTTGATGACCTCATAACGATAGAAGGTCATGTCGTTAATCTCGTCGTTGGTGCTAAAGCCAAATGCTGTAGCCTGAATTTCAATACCGATAGCATCACCACCGGTTTCAGTGTGGATGTTTCCTTTATCATTGTACACCCACCAGATGGCCTGGTCTCCATCAATATCAGGATACTCACCCACCTGAGGCTCATAAACTCCGTTGAAGTTCAGATCCACGAATGGAGCTTGCGGACGATTGATAATTAAGAAGTCTGTTGCTGACTTACCACGTGCATTTTCATTTCCCAAAGCGGGCCATTCCCATATCACGCGATACTTGTTATCATAGGAGAAATTGGATACACCGTCATAAGGATTTTCCAGACGGAAGCTATCAATCAGGGTACGGTTCACTTTCCAGTGACGGTCGTATGCGTTACATACAGCATCATTAGTTGTACCACCATCTGAAAGAGGGCCCGGCCAGAAGTCATTACCACTTTGACGATAGGTTTGAGCGGCAATTTTCAACTGTCCACCAGCATCAATACCTCCAATCCAGAGGGCACCGGCAAATGAAGAACTTACCTCCACATCAGGTGGATAGACCTTAGGCACCACATATTTGGCGGCATTTAAATCCCACCAGAAGTCACCTGCACCCAGCAAGCGCGCCCGAACGTTGTTGATATCCAACTCTACCTGCGAGGTGGCATCATTACAATTCGAAGCAAGTCTGGCGTAATTCTTAGCATTTCTGCCAGTGATACCGATGTTTTCCTTTGCTGCCACATCTAATATGGCCAGCATGGCTAAAACAACAGTTACTATGATCCTTTTATTCAGCATATTCTAAACGTTTGCTCTTATAAATAAATATTAGAAATCGATACCAATACCTAAGCGAATCCTTCTTGGAATACTGTAGTTATTGGGGTTCTGCATTTTCATGGTATACAAGTCAGTGAAAGATGCCGCATTTACTTGTCCTTCAATAGCTTCCTGTCCGAAAGTTGAAGCAAGATATCCGTCATCTGTAGGGTTACCGGAGAATGCATACACTGCAATAATGTTTCTGTTATCAAACAGGTTCTGAACCCACATGTAAGCATTCAGGTTAACAGAACGTTCTCTTGAGCCCGAACCCAATTGCAGCTGCCAGCTCTTGTCGAGACGTGCATCAGCTCTAAAGTGCCATGGCAGTCTGGAACCATTGATCTGACCTTCCAGGTTCGACCGAGTAGCAACACCAAACTGTGCTGTAGGAGTCGGGTTCTGCTGGCGTGTGTAAGGTTCTCCTGAACGGGAGTTAAATGTGATGTTCAGTCCCACCAAATCCAACCAGGATGGCTGAGCACCATTAGGATCTTCAAAGCGGTAGTCCAATACTACTTTGATGTTATGGCGAGAGTCATAGCTCAGTGGAATGATGGCCCTGAGGTTAGGCTGTCCTGAACCAACAAGGTTCAACTGAGATGTCGAGTTAGAACCTGTACCATCTGCAAATTGCAGGGTATAGCTGGTAGACATTTTAAGGTTATTGGTCCGTTTAGCCAAATCGTAGGTAATGGTAAACCCTTTAACTGTACCGAAGTCAATATTACCGTAAGTGGTGTACTGAATTGGATAAGCAAAAGGTACACTGATGATTTGAATCATATCGCGTAATTCACGATAGAAAGCTGAAATCTTCAGTACTGATACCTCATTCAACTGCTGCTGGAAACCAATTTGATAGTCAATGGTTTTTTCAGGCCTCAGATCAGGGTTATCGAATACACCGTTGACGTTCTCCTGGAAGAAGTAATAGTCGTAAGGTGTGGCCGAAGTTCCTCCCGGAGGACGCTGGGTAAGGATATCATAATGAGCGAAGAATAGTGCTTCCCGGTTTGTTTCCTTGGAAATTGGGAATGAGAAGGCAACTCGTGGCATCACAGATATCTGAGGAACATAATCCCGGAATGAGCCATTTGGATCGAAATCTTCATCTTTAATATTGGCATCCGGATTAGCAAGGTAAGGTGTAATGACCCCGGAGGATGAACTCAATGCAATAGTACGAGGGTCGGAAACTTCTTCTCCATCTGCGTTATACCAGATGTCACCATCGCGGTAACCCAAAATTTCCGGAGCAGGACTGTTGAAGTCATCAACATATACTGCATAATCAGATCCAATGTTAGTGGGGTGGGCGCCATTGGCATTCAGACTTCCGTCCACCTCATTAACATTCAAGATGTCATAAAGTGAAAACTTGTCTTGCAGCACGCTGCGGTTGGCATCATAACGGTCTACCCGCACACCGACACGGAAGATGATATCATTGAAGTTAAACCTGTCCTGGATGTAACCGGCTGTGTACACAGGACGGAAGGCACCAATTGGTCTGGTATAATTTCCAAACTCATCCTGCTCTGTAAAGAAGTCAGCGAAGGAAGGCTGGTCATTTAATTTATTACCTAAATAATCATACCCGTTATAGAAAACGTAAGTATTACCGTTGTTCAATAATTCATCAGCACTGAAAAGGTCTAATGAAAGCACGTCTAATGGAAGGTTGTCAATATTGACGAAATCCAACGCACCCACACCATAACCCAGTTCATTCAGTCTGTCACGCAGTTGCTGGTCGAAGTAGGATTGATCTTCAGCGATGAAAAGCCTGTCGTAGAAGATGGTATCAAATTGACCAAACTCCAATCCTGAAGCGAGGAATTCATCATAGGTATATTGCTGACCATCAATTACAAGAAGTGGATTATCTGTATCCAGGGTCTGGATGTGTCTGTTAGCCAACTGACGGGCCAATGTCCACAAACCAATAGGCGCAACCTGATAGAAGCGCTCTACTCTTTGCTGGAATTCAAATCCGAACTCAATACTGTGCTTGGAAACGTTAGCTGAAGATTTTCTTGATTTCAAATCCAGAGCTGCGTTGAAAGTCAAGCCCAGCTGATCGTCTTCCTGGGTGAAATAGGCTGAGAATGGAACACCATTACCCCACCATAAACTATATATGGAGGTAGAGTTCACAAAGGCATCACCGTTCAGCAGGCCACTTCCCAATTGAATATCGAAAAGACTGTTTGGCTGATTCAATGACTGGTCAAAAAACTGTTGAGTATAGTTGGAAAGTTCTGGATTAACCGTACCTGGTGTATATTGTACCAGCGTATCCTGGTAACCTGCCAGTGTCCAAGCGTCGAATCCTGTTACCTCGTCTGTACCATACAGATATACCGGAGAGCGTAAAGTATTGAACTGCCCTATGTAACCATAATTAAATGGATCCATTCCATGATCTTCATCAATCCTGTTAGAGGTGAACTTGGTATAATCTAACTGAATGTTGTAATAAGCATTACCCAGGATAGATGGAGTCTCTCCTTCTTTAGCCCTTCTTTCAGGGAAACGCTGGGTGAACCTAACAAAACCCCTGTAGGTATTTTGGTTGGTAACAGGGTTGTTTTCCGGATTGAACAGCGCGAAAGTTCTCACATAATCATGGCTGAAGAAATTCCGGTAGGTCAAACCCACAGAGAGGTTCATGGTCTTATTAATCCTGTAATCTACCCGGGAAGTAAGTGCCAGACCGCGGTTAGACACGTTTTGACGCGCATCGATTTCTTCAAAATCGTCTAGCGTTAGGAATTCTGCATTTTTATTGAAACCTTGACCAGAAACGGAAGGTCTCAGCGGGTTGGCTGTTATATCTGCAAGGATATCATCCTTGAGTTTATAGTTTCCAATAGCTGATGGATCCGGATCGTCTTCCAATTCCAATTCAGCAGCTATAAAGAAACCCACTTTTGCCCAGGCTGAGTCAGTTCCCTTATCCTTGGTAACAATGGGACCTGTAAGAAACAATGTAGCCAGGTTATAGCCATAAGGATCGAGGAACTCAGAAGAAGCCAGTTCGATACTACCATTATAATTTTTAGAAGGACCTCTTGTAGTAATAGTTACGAAACCACCTGTGGCATCTCCATATTTAGGATCCACACCACCTGTGATTACCTCCAGCTGCTCGATGGCATCCTGAGGCAATTTCAGAGAACCGGAAACCCTTACACCATCCACGATAAATTCAGTAGCATCCCCTCTGGAACCCTTGATATTCAACCCACCACCTTCATCACTCTGGTATACACCTTCTTTTGTTGCCGCGATGGAGGTAACGTTCCGAGTTGCAATCCGTTGGATATCCTCTTTCGTCACGACCCCACCTGTAGAGGTGTTTCCTTTATCGACGAGTGGTGCCTCGTAAACAATGACAATGTCCTCCAGCAATACACCTTCCTTCAGGGTTATATCATCCATAAAGACAACACCCGAAGAAACCGTAATTCCGGTAACTCGGTATTTATTGCCCTGATAAGATGCTTCCACTTCATAGGTACCAGCAACCAACCCTGAAACGGAATACATCCCGTCAAAGTCTGTCTGCGCACCTGTCTCTAATACCCCATCTTTGTATACTGCTACGTTGGCGAAGGGAATACCATCCCCTTTCTCGTCAATAACCTTACCCTGGATTTCTCCTTTTTGGGCCATTGCCGCACCTGTAGTCAATAATACTAGAAAGATTGCGTTGAAGAACTTCTTCATACTTCCAAGTTTTAAAAATTGTTAATAAGCCGTAAAAATATCTAAATCTTTCAAAACAAAAATACTGAATCAGATAATTTTCAAGTCATTGTGCCGTCATTATGTGTTAACGTGGAACAAATCATAGTAATAGCAAGGGTTCAACCTGATTATAAATAAGTTGAACCATCTTCAATTTTGATTCATGCGTCCATCCTGCAATATGCGGAGTAATTATAACTTTATCAGCATTGGCCTGCAAATTTTGCCACCAGTTTTGTTCCTCCGGAGAAAAGGTATCCAGCCTTTCATTCTCCAAGACATCCAGTGCAGCGCCCTTTACCTTACCTGATTGCAACCCAAGGCATAAATCGGAGGTCTTCACCACCTTACCCCTCGAAGTATTCAATAAATAAAAAGGATGGTTCATGCTGTCAATGAATGCCGCGTCCAGATAAAATGTGGTTTCAGCCGTTAGGGGGACATGAAAGCTAATGATTTCAGCTTCCCGCTGTATGGTTGCCAGATCGGTAACCTTCACATGTGGTACCGTAATATCCTTTCGGTATTTATCGTACACCAGTATTTCCATGCCGAATCCGCTTAAGCGCCGGGCAAAGCGTTCACCGGTATTTCCAAATCCAATAATCCCGATTTTTCTCCCTGATAACTCAATCCCCCTGTTTTCCTCGCGTATCCATCGACCTTCCTGTACCTCACTTACTGCTTTGGGAATTTTTCGGACGAGCGCCAGCAACAAGCCTACCGCATGCTCGGCAACCGCATTGGCATTTCCCGAGGCGGAATGGTACACCTCAATACCTTTACTGCGGGCATAGCTTACATCGATATGCTCCATGCCGGAGCCCACTCTGGCAATGAATTGTAATTGTGTAGCTGCATCAATTAACGCAGCGTTAACCAGTGTTTTGGTGCTTACTATCAGTCCGTTGTACTCGTGTATAATAGTTTTTACATCCTCATTTGTGCTATCCGGCAAGACATCTACTACTACCCCTTCCCTTTCCAACCGGGCTGCCAGCCAGGGATGAATGTGATCTGTAATCAGGACTCTCATTTTACTTAAAGATTAACTGTGTGAGCTTAACAAAGTCGGCCACCTCTAGATCCTCAGCCCTCAAATGTGCCAGCTCCAGCTCACCCAATGCTTCATGGGCACCCGGGAGTCCTTTCAGACAATTGGATATTTTCTTCCTTCTTTGGCTAAAAGACATTTTAACAACCTTCAGGTACTGACGGGTATCAAGATCTGGCGGAGTAGCTTTTCGGTTAAGACTGACTACAGCTGAAAAGACTTTTGGCGGTGGATAGAATGCATCCGGTGGTATCTCAAAATGGTATGCCACATCATAATGTAATTGTGCCCAGGCCGTAATTACCCCAAAATCCTTGGAGTGTGGTTGGGCTGCCAGCCTTTGAGCCATTTCCTTTTGAAACATCCCGACCACCTGTGGCACCCTGGAATGAAATTCTATGACCCGAAAAATTATCTGCGATGATATATTGTAGGGGAAATTACCAATTACAGTAAACTGGTCTTTGAATACATCGTCCAGGGGGTATCGCAAGAAATCACCCCGAAGTATTCTTTCCTGGGGAAAATCAAATTTCTGTCGAATCAGAAGAATCACCTCATCATCAATCTCGGAAAGAAATAACGCTCCTGTTTTCTGCTCCAACAGGTATTTTGTAAGAATTCCGGCTCCAGGGCCAATTTCAAGTACAGGGAGGGAATCATTATGCAACAGCTCAACAATATCTTCCGCGATGCTTTCCTGTTGCAGAAAATGCTGACCTAAATCCTTTTTATGCTGAAAGCTTTTAATTGGCCTTGACACCTTTGATTGTTTCCTTTGTGTGTACTTTTGAGCAGAACCAAAGGTAATCGGATATAGTTATGGAAAAAAAGATGAAGATCGGCTTCACGCTGGGTGATATTAACGGAGTAGGTCCAGAAGTTCTCGTGAAAGCCCTTTCTGACCACAGGATTCTGCAATACTGTACGCCCGTCATATATGGTTCCAATAAAATCTTAGCCTATTATAAAAAGGTAGCGGGAACAGAGCATTTTAAATATGCGTCGTGCGATGCTATAGAAAATGCCAACCCCAAGATTATCAATGTCATCAATACCATTCATGAAGATATTGAATTGACGCCCGGCATAGAAAACGAAACCGGCGCACGTTGCGCTTTTGACTCCCTGGAAGCAGCCGCCAATGATCTTATTGCCGGGAAAGTGGATGCAGTGGTTACAGCCCCTATCAACAAGCACAATATGCAACGCGTTGGGTTTCAATTCAACGGGCATACGGAATACTTTGATTACAAGGCAGGAAACAACGGAAATTTGATGATGCTGATGAATGACCAGATGCGCATTGCGCTGGCCACCCATCACGTGCCGCTGAAAGATGTTCCGGGCATACTCTCCGAAGAATTTATTCTCAAAAAAATTGACCTGCTTCACCGCTCTCTGGTAGAAGACTTTGCCGTCATGCGTCCTGTCATTGCTGTGTTAGGACTCAATCCTCATGCAGGGGACAATGGCCTGCTGGGAAGTGATGAGGCTGAAGTGATTATTCCTGCCATCCAAAAAGCGCAGGACAAGAAAATGCTGGTAGTAGGGCCTTTGGCTGCAGACGGACTTTTTGGCAGCGGAAATTACAAACAGTACGATGGCATTCTGGCCATGTACCACGACCAGGGACTGGTAGGCTTTAAAGCGCTGAGTTTCAATTCAGGTACCAATTTTACGGCGGGACTGCCTTTTGTGCGCACCTCACCCGATCATGGAACAGCCTATGACATTGCCGGTAAAGGTATTGCAGATGGTGGGTCCATGTTGCAGGCTTTGTATACTGCCATAGATGTTATCCGCAATAGAGAAAGGTACCACACAGAAAGGGAAAACAGACTGATTCCGACACCGCTGCGGTCGGAAAAATGATTTTTCCGTTTCATATGGTGAAATATATCTAACTTTGTGGGCTTTTAAAGCGCGGGATGGTTGCAGGCAGGGAATATAAAATCCCATTTGTGGGACTTAAGGAAGGATTGCATCACTTTAATTATGAGTTAGATGCCTCTTTCTTCCGTCAATTTCCGGATAGTCTGATTCAAGATTGTCGGTTATTTGCCGATATATCCTTCGAAAAAAAAAGCAGGTTGTTCATTCTCAATTTTGATTTTTCAGGGGTCGTAGCTACCAGCTGCGACCGTTGTGGTGAAGACTTCGACCTCCCGATACACGGCACGCATACATTATATGTAAAGCTTACCGAGCCGGAGGGCGATGAAGAGGAGGATATTGATGTAGTCTGGCTGGATGAGCATGCTGCAGAAGTGGATTTAAATCCATGGTTGTATGAATATGCGCATCTTACCATGCCATACAGTAAAATTCACCCTGACCTGCCGGATGGAAGTCCGGGTTGTGACCCTTCCGTACTGGCACGGCTGGGATACAAAAAAGAAGAATCAGAAGCGACAGATCCCAGATGGGATAAATTGAAGAATTTAAACAAGTAATAAATAGTGTAATTATGCCACATCCTAAACGTCGTCAATCCAAGACAAGGACTCGCAAGCGTCGCACACATGACGCATTAGAGGCACCTCACACCCAGAACTGCAGCAATTGCGGTGCGCCTGTGTTGCGCCATCGCGTATGCAGCGAATGCGGGTTTTATCGCGGAAAATTAGCTGTCGACAAGAGCATCGAATCCTGATAGCCGAATAGTTTATACATTTAGGCTGTTATGTCGAAGACTTATGCTGCAATAACCGGTGTGAATGGCTGGGTACCTGAATACAGGCTCACCAACGAGGAGCTGGAAAAAATGGTCGATACCACTAATGACTGGATTTTATCGAGAACCGGTATTAGTGAGCGTCGGATATTGAAAGGCGAAGGCCTTGCCACCTCCGACATGGCCGCAGAAGCGGTGAAGGGGTTGCTGGAAAAAACCGGCACATCAGCAAAGGAAATCGACTTACTGATAGTGGCAACTACCACTCCTGACATGCAGTTTCCTGCTACCGCCAATATTGTTTGCGACAAAATTGGTGCGGGGCACATTTTAAGCTACGACATTAGTGCCGCCTGCAGCGGGTTTCTCTTTGCATTGTCTACAGGCGCACAGTTTATCGAAACCGGTAAGTACAAGAAAGTTGTGATTGTCGGTGCAGATAAAATGAGCAGTATCATAGATTATTCTGACCGAACCACATGTGTCATTTTTGGTGACGGTGCCGGAGCAGTCTTACTGGAACCAACAGCAGAGCCCGAAGGTATTATAGATTCCATCTTAAAAAGCGACGGCAATGGCAGGTTCTTCCTTCATCAAAAAGCAGGCGGATCGCTCAAGCCGGCTTCCCACGAAACTATAGATAGCAGGGAGCACTTCGTGTTTCAGGAAGGAAAAACCGTATTCAAATTTGCCGTAACCAATATGGCAGATGTTGCAGCGGATATCCTGGAAAAGAACAATCTCACCGGAGAAGATGTAGCCTGGCTGGTACCCCATCAGGCCAATAAGCGCATCATAGATGCCACAGCTCAGCGCATGGGTGTTCCCGAAGAAAAAGTCATGGTCAACATTGAACGCTACGGCAATACTACAGCAGCGACCATCCCACTTTGCTTGTGGGAATGGGAGGATAAGTTGAAAAAAGGAGATAATATTGTACTTGCAGCATTTGGCGGAGGATTTACATGGGGATCCATATTGGTCAAATGGGCTTACAACACAAATTAATATATGGCGAGCACATCAGATATCAGAAACGGACTTTGCATCAATTTCAACCATGATTTTTGGCAAATAACAGAGTTCCTGCACGTAAAACCGGGCAAGGGCAATGCTTTCGTAAGATGTAAGCTGAAAAGCCTGACCACAGGTAAAGTTCTGGAACACACATTCCCCTCCGGTGCAACACTGGATGATGTCCGCGTTGAGCGCAGAACATACCAGTTTTTATATCCAGATGAATTCGGCTTTAACTTCATGAATAACGAGACCTTCGAACAGGTCAGTATTCCGGAAGATATGGTAGATGGCAAGGAGTTCATGAAAGAAGGTCAGGAGGTGGAAATCCTGTTCCACGCTGAAACAGAGAAGCCATTGATGTGTGAGTTACCTGCACATATCGTCCTGGAAGTGATAGATGCAGAACCCGGTGTCAGGGGCAATACAGCCACCAACGCAACAAAGAACGCTACGGTAGAAACCGGAGCAATTATTCAAGTACCTTTGTTTGTTGACGCCGGCGAGAAAATCAAGGTAGACACCCGCACGAAAAGTTACATTGAACGCGTAAAACAATAATTATGGATTTTAAGCAGATTCAGGAACTCATCAAGTTGGTAAGCAAAAGCGTCATTTCTGAAGTTTCTATTGAAACCGAAGAAATGAAGGTTAAGGTTAAAGGAAATCTGGCTTACGGCCCGCAAACCAACAATGCGCAACCGGTATTCATCCCGCAGCCCATTCAAACATCTGTTGAAAGTGCAGCACCCGTGAGTAAAGCTCCGGCACCTGCGCCCGCTCCATCATCCGGTGATGAATCCGAAGCACCTAAAAAAGAGGCTAATTCCAATCTGATTACTTTCAAATCTCCTATTGTAGGTACCTTCTACCGGTCTTCAGGACCCGATAAAGAGCCGTTTGTCAAAGTAGGTGATGAAATCAGCGTGGGCGATGTACTTTGCATCATTGAGGCCATGAAGCTCTTTAATGAAATCGAAAGTGAACACAACGGCAAGATTGTAAAAATCCTGATTGACGATGCTTCACCGGTTGAATTTGAGCAACCTTTATTTCTGATCGAACCCAGATAAGCCGGCCGTTAGGTGGTTTATTTAAGGGGTAAAAACACAACCTATGTTCAAGAAGATATTGATTGCCAACAGAGGTGAAATTGCATTAAGGGTTATCAGAACAGCCAAAGAAATGGGCATTAAAACGGTAGCTGTCTATTCTACCGCCGATAAAGATAGTTTGCCTGTGCGGTTTGCCGACGAAGCGGTTTGTATCGGACCTCCTTCTTCCAAAGACTCTTATCTAAGTATTCCTAACCTGATGGCTGCTGCAGAAATTACCAATGCGGATGCCATTCATCCGGGTTATGGGTTTCTGAGCGAAAACGAAATGTTTGCCGATATCTGCCAGAAATATGGTATCAAATTTATCGGTCCACGTGCAGAGCATATCCGCGCAATGGGTGATAAAATTACAGCCAAGGAAACCATGCGTAGAGCAGGTGTTCCTGTTATTCCCGGAAGCGAGGGCCTGCTGAAAGACATGGATGATGCCCGCAAACAAGCCAAAGAGATTGGCTATCCGGTAATTCTGAAGGCCACTGCCGGTGGCGGCGGAAAGGGTATGCGGATTGTTTGGGAAGAAAAAGAGCTTGAGCATGCTTATTCATCTGCTAGCACAGAATCAAAAGCAGCTTTTGGCAACGATGGTCTTTACCTGGAAAAGTTTATAGAAGAACCACGCCACATTGAAATTCAGGTAGCCGGTGATCAATTCGGAAAAGCCTGTCATTTGAGTGAACGCGATTGCTCCATTCAACGCAGACATCAGAAGCTGGTTGAGGAAAGCCCCTCTCCCTTCGTAGATCAGAAATTGAGAGAGCAGATGGGTGACATAGCCGTTCGCGCCGCGGAAAGCATTGGCTACGAAGGTGTAGGAACAATTGAATTCCTGACTGATAAGTATAAGAACTTCTATTTCATGGAGATGAATACCAGGATTCAGGTAGAACATCCTGTAACAGAAGAAGTTGTCGACTACGACCTCATTAAGGAGCAAATCAAATTAGCAGCGGGAGAGCCCATCAGCGGCAAGAATTATTTCCCTGAATTATATGCGATGGAATGCCGCATCAATGCGGAAGATCCCAGTCAGGGATTCAGACCCAGTCCCGGAAAAATCATCAATTTTCACTCCCCCAAAGGACATGGTGTGCGCGTAGATACTGCCGTCTATGCCGGTTACACTATTCCTCCTTATTACGATAGCATGATAGCCAAGCTGATATGCCGCGCCAGAACGCGCGACGAAGTGATTGCTAAGATGCGAAGGGCTTTGGATGAGTTTATTGTAGAAGGTGTTAAAACCACTATTCCTTTTCACAAGAAACTAATGCGCAACGAACAGTTCCTGGCTGGAAATTTCGACACATCTTTCCTGAACAACTTCGATTTTTCCGACCTGGGAGAATAAGGCTTACTGCCATTTTTCCAATTCGGCTAAGGTCCTGCGATATACTTCGTCAGCGTCGTGATCTGAAGGTTGAAAGCTTGCACCTGTCACCTGTTCGAATAATTCAATGTATCGTTCGCTAATGTGTTGGACAACGGCGTCTGTCATTTGGGGTACAGATTGGCCTGTCTTTCCCATAAAGTCATTGGCAATTAACCATTCCCGAACAAACTCTTTAGACAATTGCTTCTGAGGCTCCCCTTTCTCCTGCCGTTCTGCATAGCCGTCGGCATAGAAGTATCTTGAAGAATCAGGAGTATGAATTTCATCCATGAGCAAAACCTTGTTGTCGCGCATGCCAAACTCATATTTGGTATCCACCAGGATCAGTCCTTTATCCGCAGCAAAAGCGGTTCCGAATTGAAAAAGTGCTCTGGTATAATCCTCCAGCTGCTGATAGATATCCTCCGGCACTAAACCTGTGCGTATGATCTCCTCCCTGCTAATGTCTTCATCATGACCTTCAGCCGCCTTGGTGGAAGGTGTTATAATAGGTTCCGGAAAACGATCGTGTTCGCGCATTCCATCCGGCATAGCAACCCCGCATATAACCCTTTTGCCGGCCTTATATTCCCGCCAGGCATGCCCTGTTAAATATCCTCTGATTACCATTTCCACCTTAAAGGGCTGACATAGATAGCCGATTGCCACCCTTGGATCAGGCGTTGACAAGAACCAACTTGGTACAATAGAACGGGTAGCTTCCAGGAATTGCGTGGCTACCTGATTTAGTATTTGACCCTTATAGGGAATAGGCCTAGGCAAAACAACATCAAATGCGGAAATCCTGTCGCTGGCTACCATTACTAGGTAAGTATCATCGATGGTATAGACATCCCTAACCTTACCTCGATAAAAGTTGGTCTGGCCGGGAAATGAAAAGGTAGTTTCGTGAATTGCCATGCTACTCAGATTGCCACGAAAATAAACAAGTTGCCGCTTATTCCAAGGTAAAGCTTTGCACCAGGGAACCATTCATTACCACCACCATGGGTATGGGATCGACCAAAAATGCCATTTTGCCGGCGGCAGGTATAGGTTCGCTGTGGATAGGCTTTCCATCTTTACCCAGCATATACGAGTTACCCGCTATCAATGAGGTAATGCCCACAAGCGGACCTTCAGCCCCGCGGAGCAGCTGAATCGTATAGGCCATCGGATCTCCCGGATCAAAAGTGTAGAGTACCTCGTTGTTGACATTGACAGCAAACAACCCGGTTGAATTAAGATAAATAATATCTTTTAATCCATCTCCATCAACATCTGCGATAGCTGCAGCATGTATCTGATCTGCCAGTTTAGTGGTAGTCTTTTTCCCCGACAGTTCTATGCGTTCCAATTCACCGGTTTCCGTTATGAACATCAACTCCGATGCTTCTTTGTCTCTATTGTAAACAGGTTCTACCAATAACCTTTCAGGAATGGTAAGGGTAGTCATGCGATCCTGTCCCTTTCTGTTTTTCACAAACAGCTTTCCACCATAGGTGGTATACGCGAGGTAATCTTTCCCCTGCGATAAATTGTGTATTACTCCGGTGGCCGGGATACCTCCCGCCTTCAATGGTTTCCAGCCGCTGAGTGGTTTCCCATTTTTATAAAATCCATATATTTTTTCATTCTCACAACCGGCAAACATTCTATATTCCCCGTCTCCGATATAATCTATAACAGCTAAATCGCTCGTAACGGGCGAGCTGAGTCTGATAGGGAAGCCCTCTACATCATTGCCATTCATATCGATGAGATAGATACCTGTCCCCGCATTTAACAACAGTTGATATTTGCTATTTCCATAAAAGTCGACCACTCGAACTTCTCCCTGAATAACTCCCTGCAGTTCTCTTTTCCATTGCAATTCTCCTTCTGCATTGATGAGGTATAAGAACCCCAGACTATCCTGTACTACCACCGCCTGCGTTTGCAACAGCTGATTTTCTACAATAAAAGGACCGCTAACCACCGGTGCATCTGCTTCTGTTACCCAAGAGCCGTAGGTTTCATTTTTCTCTTCCGTGGACTTCAATAAAAATCCATGCAATACGAACAGGTCGTTGAATGGATTGAGTTGAATCATCAAGGTTCCATACTGATCGCTTACATGCTGAAAATTGATGTCATCGTTATAAGGGTTCAGCTCATTGAGCTTGCTGAGGTCAAAATAAAAGAACTGGTTCCATGTAGAAAGTAGTAATGGCAGCGCCTCTTTAAACGATGCCCTTTGGGCGAGGGAACGCTTGCTGAGATCTGCATCTATGCAGGCTTTGAGCTGGTTAAAGTTGGAAGCAAATGCGACATGTTTGCCAATGAGCGCATAATAGACGGAATCGGAAAAGCCGGCTAGTTTCCCGAGCACATCCGAATGTGGCATCCATGCATAAGCATAGGAACGGTATTCCCGTTGTACATTATCGGACAATGCGTGCAATGCGTTTATTGCCAGCTCTCCATCTGTGGTTTCCATAAAGAATACAGACTTAGCAGGCCAGTCCCCGTTCGTTCCAAAAGCTATACCACCGGCCCACTCATTTCCAGCCCATTCCTTCCAGATATTGGCATATTCGCTTTCTTCATTGCTTATCAACTCAGGGAAAATGATATGCGGAGGATTTCCTGCAACTCTCTCCCAATAGTACATTGTACCCGGAGGAAATTTTTCCGCCAAACCGGATGCATTCGCCGTGCCCTGGAGGTACTGAAATAAATTCTCATTGCCGGTATCATCAGAAGAAGCTGCGTACCCAGTAAAGGCAATATGTCCATCGTAAGCCTGTATTTCCAGCGCCACCCAACCCATGTACTTTCTCAACTCCAGGAAGGGTAGCTCAAATCGTTCATCCCATCGTTGTGCGAGCAGAGCACTCCACTCGGGTATATACAACAGCAAGCTTGCCGCTTTGCTTTCCTTCATTTGCGCGTTGAGTCGCTGGTAGCCCTTATCCGCAGCCACGCCAGATTTATGTAAAACCGATTGAATAGCGCTTTCGACTAGGAAGGAGGAAGTACTGATAGCGACTACGCCATTGATGTAAGCTGCTGTCAGTTGTATTTGAGATGTCGGATAGAGGAGATCTAACACGACAATTCCACTCGACTGTCGGCTTTGTATTTCAGGAAGTTCCCCATCAATAGCGGGCAGATGTTTGGCAAGTTTCCAGCGAAAGCCTCCTTTGATTTGCAAGACCATCAATAGTTCAGGTTCTGCATTTCCGGCATTGTAGGCGGCCAGTAAAACCGGTTCATCCTGCTTGATTTTCCATACACCGGAATCGGATAGCAGCAACTGCATGACAGCAGATTGGCCCGTAAGCTCCTGCAACATAGGCCAGTCACCCAAAGACGCTCCCCAGTCACTTGCAGGCAATGATTGATGGGTGGGTGCAAATACCAGCAGTGGCTTGGCAGGTACGGCATCTATGGCCGCAGTATTGAGGGAATTAGGTCGAATGAAAATTACCCAGACCGCAATTGCGACCGTTAAACATACCAGGAGTAGGAGAAGCCATTTTCTTTTATTCATAATGCAGGTACCTTTGCAAAGCTAAGGTGCTTTGTGCCCAGCGAATTCACAATACTCCACATCAATGTACAATTTATGAAGCAAAACAGAGCCTTACTCATCAGCGGGATATCCGGCGCCCTGGCCATTGCAGCCGGCGCGTTCGGCGCACACTTACTGGAAGAAAAGCTGACAGCAGACATGTTACAGGTTTTCAAAACAGGTGCCAGCTATCACTTGGTGCATAGCCTGCTTGCTTTGGTGCTGGCTTATGCAGGGTTTTCAGGGAAGTCCAAACTCCGCACCGCCTGGATGCTCACCATGTGTGGCATTGTACTTTTCAGTTTTTCGTTGTACGCCTTAGCACTTTCTTCATTGCAGGGAGAACCGGCACGCTGGCTGGGAGCTATTACTCCTTTGGGAGGTCTATCGTTTATTGCAGCCTGGCTTTTCGTAGGTTGGAATGGCTATACAACAAAACAGGGCTGAAGCATAACTCCAGCCCTGTGGTATCAGTAGTTTGATGTGCTTACTTACACTTGAAGCTTACTTTTTTCGCATCGAATGTACAGCCATTTTTTTCAATGACCTTTAATCCGACAACCAGGTTCTGAGGAGTAGATGTATTGATTTTAGCTTCTACATTGGTCATCATTACATCACCCACTTGCAGTGACTGCAGTGTCAAAATATCACCCTTGGCTGTTGAACCATCAGATAAATTAGTCTCCTTCTCATTTTTGAAGTCGGCATCTGAAATCGTGCCTGCATCTCTCAGCTTGATAAAGAACTCATCACTTATGATGGCTACAGTAAGGCTGGGGTTTACATTTAACAGGTAAGAGGTAGTTTCCGCACCATTCACCCTTGCCTGACCTTCATAAAGGTTACCCTTTTTGGTCAGCTTGGAATCCAGTTCTGCCGCAGCAGGGGTATCTGTAGCTTTGTTGGTATCCTCTTTCGTATCTCCTTCGTTTCCGGAGTCATTGCTTTCCGTTCTATCATCTTCAATCACTTCACCATCTTCATCCAGCTGCTGCAATTGCTCCAGACGACGCAGGCGATCCTGGCGTTGCTTCTCTTCTTTCTCTCTTTCAAGCGCCTTCATGGCATCAATCTCAGCCTGGTTATAGGTGATATTGGTGTTCTCAATTTCGCCTATAATGGTGAACTCTGTTCTACGGTTAATCTGATGTTCCTCTTCGGAGCATTTAACACCATTCTTACACTGGTTTTTCAGTTTGGTCTCACCGTATCCGGTTGCCACCAGTCTTGCACTGTCAATACCTTTACCTAATAAGAAGTCCACCACCGACTGCGCTCTTCTTTGAGACAGATCGAGGTTATAAGAGTCACTACCACGGCTGTCAGTGTGTGAACCCACTTCAGCAATAATGGCCGGGTTCTCTACCAATACATTGTATAAGGAATCCAGTGCGGGGAATGATTCCGGACGCAGATCAGCCTTATCCAGCTCGTAGTAAATATTTTTAATCTCAATCTCTTTTTTGATAGGAATGGGCTCCAGGAAAATGTCTACATACAGTGTATCGTCATCCATTTTACCAACGGTAGAGGTCTTGGCTCTACCTTGATAGAAACCATCCTTGATAGCTGTCAGTGTATAGTTCTCGTATTCTGTACCACGGTAGAATTCGAACAACTTACCGGAAACACTTGATGCTGAGTCAATCTTTCCTGCTGAAGCAAGGAGGTCAATAGCAGCGCCTTCAATTTCAGCACTATCCTTAATATTCATCACACGACCCATGATGGTAAACAATGGCGGTATGATAAACTCGTACTGGTAGATATCATCGCAGCAAGTTTCGCTCTTCACACTGTAACCACCTGCGCGGTTCGATACAAAGAATCCGCCCCTGAAGGTTCTTTTTTCCTTAGAGTCTGTAGAATAGTAGAAATCATCCACAGAGCTATTAATAGGAAAACCAACATTCATGGGGTTTTTCCAGGACTTCATACCACCTGTAACCTGATAAATATCCAAACCACCTACGTTAATCAGGCCATTGGAGCTGAAATACATCATATCTTCCTTGACACTGTAAAACGGCGTGATTTCGTCGCCTACTGTATTAATTTTTCTACCACAGTTCTGAGGGCTTGTATATTCTGTTCCTTTGTTACGCACTTCAGAATACCAGATATCCATGCCACCCACGGAGCCTTCTCTGTTGGATACGAAGTACAGAATTTCTTTCCCTTTGTAGTCGCCTATCGCAGGGTGTGTGGTGGTATATCCGCCACTTGCATTAATATCAGACAACTCCTTAGGCTTGCTCCACTCTCCATTTTCATAGGTGCTCACATAAATCTCACAAACCATTTTAAGTGAGTCGTTGGGCATACACTCTGTAAAATAAAACCGCTTTCCATCGAGTGAATAGGTACCGTTACCGGTATGTGCATTCGTTTCATTAAACGGACCTGCAATAGGTTCCCCTTTCGCCCAGTTCTCTCCCTGTTGCTTAGATTCGAAAATGCGTGATTTTAGCTCTACTTTTTTCGAACTACCCAGTTCTATGATCTCTTCAGATACAAGAGAAGCATAAACCAGCTTATCGTTTTCAGGATTATAACGGGGTGAAAAGTCTGTATAATTATTATTTACATTCTTATTCAGGTGGGTGATGTTAACCTGCACCGGTTCTTCCAGTAAAACCAAAGCCAGATCACATCCTTTCAGTTCATTTTTGGCAAGCCTTTTATAATAGGCGCCCTCTGAACCCCGCATCCTTGATTTATTGAATGCCTTGAACTCGTCAATAGCTTCCTGATACTTGGCATTGTACTTCATACTCAGCGCATAGTAGTATTGCGCCTGCGGATAATTATCCTTATCCATTTCAAATGCTTTCTTGAACCAGGGCTCCGCATTTTTATAATCGCGTGCTTTGAAATAAGCATCTGCCAAATGATAGGCTACATAAGGATGGGCATCTTCATTGAACTCTTGCAGATAAATATCGATAGCATTGTAATAGCTGCCCGATTTGACCAGCTCATCTGCCATCATTACATCGCGGTTCACTTTGATTTTTTTGCGCTTGGCACCGTCTTGTGCAAATGTGGCGGCACTTCCGATTACGAGTAAGCTAAGGAATATATACTTCAGTTGTTTCATATACAAATTTTACACATTATCATTACTATCAATACCTTGGACAAGGCAGTACATAATTTTCAGGTACGACAGGCAGAATACAACCTGTGTAAACCAGCGACAATTCAATACCACCCTGACCATTCGTAGCTACGTCAAGATTGGAGGTATTTACATCGTAAGTTATACCTAAACGGAAATTGTTGTAGTCGATGGCAAGGCTGGGAATAACTGCATCGCCGTTCCGAAGGTAGGCCCCCATGTAAATAGTCGCAGGGAAGTTGGGATTGCGCAGGAAATATCCGATATCTCCACCAACAATCAATTCTGACGCTCCACTCTGAGACTGGTATAAGACCGCAGGCAGTATGCTCAGGTTATTGGTAAGGGCAACGATTACTCTTGTATGTCCGGTAACGCGCATACCCAGTTCATTGGTCGATTCCAGCAGGAACGACTCATTGGGTGTTAAAAGGTGGTTAGCAGCAACACCCGCTTCCAGGGAAACGTCCTGACTGAACTTACCTTTATACATCAAACCGAAGTTCAAATCCAGGTTATTGAAGTTATCACCCGCATAAGGTTCAAAATTGGGAAGACCTGAATTGAAATCAACTCCATCAAACTGATTGGCAAAAACCAGGTTGTTCCAATCGAGTGATTTCTGCATCAGTCCTGCCTGCACACCAGCTGAGAGGTAATGATTAGGGCTACCCAACGCCATGTGATAAGCTACTGAAGCCAGAACGGATAAATTGGAAAGGTTTCCGTCGCCTGAAACGTCATTGTAGAGCAGAATCCCAGCGGCGAGATTATCAGAACCACGAATTCCTGTCACAACAGGCGCATCGAAAAAAGCAGAATACGTAACGTATGGTGCAGGTATGCTACTCCACTGGTTTCTGTAATTCAGACCTGCTCTCCAGTCACAGGCATAGTTACCTGTCTGAGCAGGATTCAATGCCAGTGGTGCGCTCATGAATTGGGAAAAGTGAATGTCCTGGGCCTGAACCGCAAAGCCAGTTAACAGGAAAACGATCAATAGTAATTTGTTGATTTTTGCCATAAAAGCGTTTTTATCTAAGTAATGTAATGGTTCCGTTCATTGTGAATTCGTTGCCTCTTTCATCTAAGCCTACAAATATATACATGTATGTTCCAATTTCCTGTTCTTTATCGCCCACTTTACCGTCCCAACCGATAGAAATGTCTCCGGTTTCAAAAACTTTCTTTCCCCATCTGTTATAAATCTGGAAAGAAAGCGGAGTTACTTCATTGAAAATCAATACTCTAAGTATATCATGTGTGCCATCACCATTGGGGGTGAAAGCATTGGGGATATAGACTTGCGGTTCAATCAGTACCGCGACATTAACAGAATCAGTGAATTCACATCCCAAGGCAGTTGTAACCGTCAGGTAGTAGGTGGTCCCCTCTTCAGGAGAGGCCTCCGGATTAGGTATGTTGGGATCACTCAGAGACTCTGCAGGCGTCCAGGAATAAGCTACTCCACCTGAGCCATCTAACTCGGTAGACGTCCCCTGATAAATGACCGCATCCGGTCCGGCATCAGCTTCAGACTCTTCGACATGAATGGTAAGTTCTCTGGTTTCCAGACAGGCATAAAAGTGCCCTAAAACTGTATATGTGATTGTTTCTTCTGGTGTGGAGGTCACTAAAGGACCTGAGGTCGTATCCAGGTGATTAATGGGCGTCCAGATATACACCTGTGCACCGGAAGCCTGTAAATCGACAGATTCACCGGGGCAAATGATAGTATCCTCGGGCCATGCGTCGAATGGGTAAGAATCATTTATCTGCAATATGATGCTATCGCCGGCAATTGCGCAGGTCAATTCACCTGTTATAATAATTGTTTCTACTCCTTCTGCCAGCGCATCTTCGTAAGCTTCAATAGGGATGGTTATCAGCGAATCGCCCGGATAGAATACAACAGATGTAGGAATATTGGAGTAATCAATACCATTACCAGCAGTTCCTGTTATTTCCAGATTCACAACAATCGTATCTGTTGCTACAAAGGAGAGCGAAAGGTTCAATTCGCCATTGTTACAGCCCTCAATCATTTCAGGATATCCATCAATATCGTATTCATATGAAATATTAACACCAGGGCTACTCAGACTTCCTGCTTTAATAAATACACCGGAGTCCAGAATACCATCGCCTGCATCGGCAACCCCTAGTTTGAGGTGGTAAGTCTCGCAAGGAGTAACTGCAGCACGCGCGGTAAGAACGGTTGTGAAGCCATCCCACTCAATGTAATAATCATCGGTGGTATAAGGAGCGGTGAGCCAGTCTTCTGTACAACCGCCAAAAGAGGGCGTACAACCCACGCCATTATCGACGTAATACTCTTCGTTTTCCAGCGGATTTACGTTATTGATAGCCACAGAAGTAGTCGTAAATGGTACCAGTGCCAGATTTTGAGTTCCCACAATTCCGGGGCCGCTGATAAACAAGCCAAAAACATCGTTGAAGGAAGAGTTCACGTAGGTAGTGTATTCTTCGGAGCCAAAAACATAATCGAATTGCAGGGAATCAGAAGTAACTGTTGCATCAAACTCCAGAATACATGCGTCGTAGGTGGTTGAAGTAGTCAAATCCTCCAGGTCAGGATCGCCCCCGCCTCCCATACTCATCCCGGTACCGGAACCGCTGTTAGGGCCTTCTACCTCTGTGGCAGGACCGGAAACAATAACGATACCCGACTCCATGCCCACATTGCAATCCACGCATTCAAAATAGGCATAACCACCATCATGACAATCGATGGTTACTCCGCTGATAACAACACCTGTACCCACCAGCGTTGCTGCCAGCTCTTCAGGTGTTAGCGTATCATCCACTACAATTTGTGCTTTTGCTTCAGCGGCTAACATAAAGAGGCCAGCTATAGCTATTGATATAGTATACAGTCTGTGCCTTTTCTTTGTTATTCTATTTATTTGAGCCAATAAAATCTATCTAACCAACATAAAGTGACCTTGCTCTGAAAAATCGTTGCCATTATTATCTGACCACCGCAAGGTGTACACATATGTGCCCATGGGTTGTTCCTTGTTGTTATAGAAGCCATCCCAACCCGGAGCACCAACATTTCCGGTATACACCAGTTCTCCCCAGCGATTGAAAATATTCAACTCATAGAAGGAAATCTCACCTCTTACAATGATGGTAAACAAGTCGTTGTATCCGTCCTGATTGGGCGAGAATGCATTGGGCACCCACACTACAGCATCTCCTGATACAAAAACAGTGACTTCATCCATGGCAATACAGCCCAGCTCTGTTTCAATAGTCAGGGTATAAGTAGTTGTTTCCAGCGGAGTGGCAATAGGATTCGCAGTATTCGAATTAGCTAATGTAGCAGCAGGAGACCAGGTATAACCAACGCCGCCGCTTCCATTCAGGATTGCTGATTCGCCAAAGAATATGGTAGTATCGGCACCTGCATCAGCAACCGGTTCTTCGAGATCTACATTTAAGTCGAGACTGCTTTCACAGGCAAATAAGGTACCGGTAACCGTATAGGTCGTTGGAACGTCCGGCGAGGCATTCACACTCGATCCGGTGGTGCTGCTCAATCCGTCTGAAGGAGACCATGTATACGTATCAGCGCCGCTGGCTGTAAGTGTAGCGGTACCTCCGGGACAAATAATGGTGTCCAGTGGGCTGGCCTCAATTGGAAGAAAATCCAGGATATTGATTACAAGACTATCGCCGAAGCCGAATGCACAACCCAGCTCCACGTAGATTACAATTGTTTCAATTCCTTCTTCCAGTGCATCTTCAAATACAGTAATGGGAATAGTAACCAGCGTGTCACCCGGCAGGAACAGTATAGAATCAGGTATAGCTGAGTAATCTTCACCAGGAGTAGCTGTTCCACTTACATCCACCACCACATAGAAAGAATCAACCGGCGGGAAGGACAAATCAAATGTGAGTAAACCATTATTACAACCTTCAATCAGATCTAGGTATCCGTCAATATCCGCATCATATGTAATAGCGACACCCGGGCTGTTCAAACTTCCTGCTTCGATAAATACACCTGAATCCAGAATACAATCCAATGCATCTGCCACGACAAGTTTGAGGTGATAGGTCTCACAGGGTATTACCGCAGCTTTGGCGGTAAGCACGGTGGTAAAGCCATCGTACTGAATATAGTAATCATCGGTGCTGTAGGGTGCTTCAAAACCCGTTCCGTTGTCTACATAATATTCGGGGTTCACCACATTATTCACGTTATCGATAGACACAGGGTCTGTTGTTCCAGGCACTAACGCGATATTCTGGGTTCCGACAATTCCCGGGCCATCAATAAAGAATGCAAATCCGTCATTGAAAGAGAATACATATTCGAGGTACTCATCAGATCCAAATACATAATTAAAGCTGAGTGAATCAGAAGTTACTGTCACATCAAATTCGAGAACACAGGCGTCATTGGTGATATCGTCAATATAATCCTCCAGGTCGGAATCACCGGGTGTTCCGGGGCAGGCGCCGGCACCACTGCTGTTATTAGGTCCTACCGTTTCGAAAATAGATCCTGATGTCAGCACCACACCACTAGGGATGCCCACATTACAATCTACACATTCAAAAAAACCATATGCACCGCTGGCACAATCCAACTCTACTCCGGAAATCGTAACCCCTTCTCCTACCAAAGCGGCGGCAAGTTCTGAATCCGTAGGTGAGTCATCAACAACAAGCTGGGCTTTTGCGCTGAAAGCAGTTGTAAGCAGAGTGACAGTAAGCAGGTAGGTAATGCTGGTAAAAATCCGTTGCATATAGCTCATTAAAAGTGACCTAAATTAATAATCAAATGTACGAAATAACCCGATAAAACTGAAAATCAAGTGTTTCCGAAAGGTTTCAATATGACGGTATCATGACCGGACGCTATTGCTTCCGCAGCAATGCTCAGGCTTTTCGGCTCCTCTTCCAGAGCACCAGGCCAAAGGCAAGCCCAAAAACCATCATACCTACAGAAATGAATTCAGCCTGAGTGGCTTTCATTCCTAAGAAGGTAACAATATTATTTACCCGAATCTTTTCAATCCAGAATCGTTCGAGTCCATTAGCAAAGATGTAGGCGGCAAAAAGAATACCGGCAGTCGAAATCCTTGTCCTCGCTATCCATAAAATACTGAAAATGATGATGCTCATGATGGTTTCGTACAAGGGCGTTGGGAAGACGGGAATAGGTAGCACCGCGCAGAACTTTCCATCACAATCGGGCAAAGGCAAACCATCTTCATTGACATTGTGGGCATAATTTTGAGCAACCCAGCTTACCGGCATCCATGAAGGCGCCTGAAAAGATCTGTTTGGAATATCCTCCCGATCGCCAAAAGCGTAATTGAAGTAGTTGGGGTAAGCTGCAGTAGCCTTATCAAAATCTTCCGGCATAGCTGCGGCAACCTCTCCTGTCTCCTTAGTCAGGTAGGCACTGTTGTATACCCCCCAATCACCATCGCCAGCCACCTGGCAACCAATGCGACCAATACCGTAAGCGAGAATTAGCGCTGGTGCGACTGCATCTCCCAAATGGAGCACATTTATTCCCTTACGTGTAGCATAATAGATAACCGCTGCTGCGCCGAGAATCAGTCCGCCGTAAATGGTAAGACCGCTGAAAAAGTTACCCAATGGATCGCGGAAGAAACTCTCCCACCCACCGGGCTCTTCAAAATTGGAGAAGATTTTAGCGCCCAGTATACCTGCGATAGCGGCAATAACAACTATATCCCCAACGCGCTGATGCGGCCAAACCTTTATTTTCTTCTTTTCAGGCTTTGGTAGTTGCTGCTTTTTAACCTCACTGTACTTTAAATAACCCAGCAAGAGGGCACCGATAATCCCGCCCACTATACTACCCGCACTCGAAAAAATGACCGCCTGCGGATTGTCCGTAAAAAGTTGGTAATCTGAAAAAATAAGTCCGAGTTTAAATCCAAAAAGAAACCCAATCAATGCGTTCAGTCCGATATCCAGCGGCTGGGGAGCTTTCCCGACAACCACTTCCTCTTCTTTGAAACTGAGCAAACCTTGGTTCTCTTTTCTTTTCAGCTCTTTAGCCAGCAACCATGCAGCTACCAGAAATGCTGTTGCCACAAAAAACCCAAACGAAAAGATGGGCAATGGTATGCGCCAACCGGTAAGACCGAAAATCAAATCTGAAATAGTAGCATACGATCTTAGCAGTAGCATGTATTCGTTTTTATAAGGTAATTGTGGATTCAGAAGGAACAATTATTTCACCGGCCTGCATGACGGTTGCAGGTAATATTGCCGACAATTCTACCATTGCTATTTCATTGACCAGCAATGGGTCGTAAGGAGCAGCCACTTTGATGTAATTATCGGTAAATCCGAACATGGTTTCCCCATCTGTTTCCGCTTCAAAAAGAACGGGCCGCTTACTACCTACAAATGCAGTATAAAAGTCCCGTTTCTTTTTTTCGGATAGACTAATCAATTGAGCTGTCCGCTCTTCCCGCTCCTTCACAGGTACAGGATTATCCATTTCAATAGCCAATGTATTAGGGCGTTCAGAGTAGGTGAACACATGGAGATAGCTCACCTCCAGTTCATTTAAAAAATGATATGTATCCAGGAAATCGGCATGCGACTCACCCGGAAAGCCTGTGATGACATCAACGCCAATGCAAGCATACGGCATCCGTTCCCGTATCAGCTGCACATTATCGGCATACAACTGACGCTTGTACCTTCGGCGCATTTTGGCAAGAATCTTATCACTGCCGCTTTGTAAGGGTATATGAAAATGCGGAACAAACCTTTCAGACTGAGCTACGGTTTCAATAATCTCTTTGGTCAGTAGGTTGGGTTCAATCGACGATATGCGAAAGCGCTCGATAGCTGTAACCTTATCCAGTGCCTTTACCAGATCGAGGAAAGACTCCTGTTCGGCTCTGGGGATGTTTTCTATCCTGCCGAAATCACCAATATTCACACCTGTTAGTACCACTTCCTTCACACCCTCCGCAGCAATTTTTTCTGCCTGTTCCACCACCGAGGCGACGGTATTGCTCCGGCTTTTACCTCTTGCCAGCGGAATGGTGCAAAATGCACAGTTGTAATCGCAACCATCCTGGACTTTCAAAAAGGTCCGTGTTCTATCGTTTCCCGAGTAAGCCGCTAGAAATTGATGGACATCTTTTATATCTCCGGCCACCGCCCTGGGGCTATCCGTTTTTTTCAACTCGGCAATATGCCTGGGAAGTTCGAATTTTTCAGCCGCACCCAACACCAGGTCAACACCAGGAATAGACAATATTTCCTGTGGCTTCAGTTGAGCATAGCAGCCTATGACCACTACACGGGCATCCGGACGAATGCGCAGTGCCTGCTTCACTACCCTTCTGCATTTCTTGTCGGCATTGTCGGTTACGGAGCAGGTATTGATAACATAGACATCAGGCCCCTGTGTGAACGGAACGATGGTAAAGCCCTCCTCTCCCATCTGTCGAGCCAGTGCGGATGATTCAGAAAAGTTCAGTTTACAACCCAGGGTATAGAATGCTGCGGTGCCTGCCATAACTGTACAAAGGTAACAAACATGGTGCTCAGTCATAACTGATTAGAAAGGAGCTATTTTTACCCTCTATGACTACCACCATTCGTTACAGGGGCATTGAATACCAAGCTGAGGATGCCTTGGATATATCTACCGGTTTCCGCGACGGGGAGCAGGTGAACTGCTACTATGCACCCAGGTTTACCAGTCAGCCTGTTATTGCCGGCAGTTTTATTGGCGATACTTCGAGAGGAGGTCCCGTTAATTATCGGAATGTACATATCAATCCGCATGGCAATGGCACGCATACTGAATGCGCCGCCCATATTGGCGCTCCCGATTGCAACATCCGGGAGGTACTGAAAGGCTGTTTTTTCCGGGCGCAGTTAATTTCAGTGACTCCGGAGCAACAAGGTCCGGATCAGATTATCACGGCAGAAATGGTTATCCCTGCCATCACTGCAGATGCAGAGGCCGTTATCATTAGAACGCTACCTAACCATCCTGAAAAACTTTCTCGGCAGTATTCCGGCACCAATCCGCCTTACCTTGATCCGGAAATATGCAGGTACCTGGCAGAACAGCAAATAGAGCACCTGCTTGTCGATTTACCCTCCCTGGACAGGGAAGAAGACGGTGGCAGACTGCTTGCCCACAAGGCTTTCTGGCAGTACCCGCATGCCACCCGAAAAAATGCTACCATAACAGAACTGGTTTATGTAGATGAGCACATACCTGACGGCCATTATTTGCTCAACTTACAAATAGCCCCTTTGGAGCTGGATGCGACTCCCAGCCGCCCTATGCTGCTACGTCCCGTGAGTTAATTAACAATTTGATAAAGCCATAATTACTGTCATGATGGTCGCACAAGTGTGTGGAGCACTGTACCTTTGCGCCATCATTTAATTACTACTACAATGAAAAAATTGCTCTTCCCTGTTTTGATAGCTATCGGCATACATTCTGCCGGTGCCCAGGTTGTTAGTATTGCCACTGCGCGCACCAGTCCGCTGGGAAGTACGGTTACTGTTCGCGGTCTTGTTTTGAATGGAGAAGAGCTGGGCAGCATCCGATATTTGCAGGACAATACCGGTGCCATTGCAGCGTACGATTTTTCTCTGATGGCGCCCGTGATGGCCGGCGACAGTATGGAGGTAACAGGAGTACTCTACAATTACAATGGATTACTGGAATTGAGCCCTGTGACATCACTTACAATTATAAACAGCGGCAACCCATTACCTGCTCCTGAGCCAGTGACATTAAGCAGTGGCTGGGTTGAAGGCTATGAAGCTCGCCTGGTTCAGGTAAGTAGCGTTGAATTTACCGCCACAGGTACTTTTTCAACTGCAGGTTCCGGAACCAATTACGATTTAACAGATGGTGTAAGTACAGGCCAGGTGCGTGTCTTAACTTCCACAAATATCGACGGTACCGCCATTCCTGAAGAAGAAGTTAATGTTACCGGGATTATGTCGCAATATGCACCTGGAGGAACAGGTGGCTATCAGCTTCTTCCCCGCGGACTGGAAGATATCAGCACAGGTGGTAACCCTCCGGTAATTTCGAGCGTACTGGCACAAAGCAATATCACCACATCTTCTTTCACTGTTTCTTTTGAAACTTTATATGAAGGAAATACGATTATATACTACGGCACTTCCGAAGATGCACTCACCGAAGATGTTGCAGACGCATCGCTAACTGTAGCACACAGTATTGACCTGACCGGTTTGACCGACGGAACCATCTATTACCTGAAGGCAGCATCTGTCAGCGCTACCAATGATACATCCTGGTCGCCGTTGACAGCTATGGCAACGCAGAGCAACTCTACGGGCGAAATGCGCATTTGGTTCAATAACCCTGTGAATAATGGCGTGTCTACAGGAACCAATGCCTTCTATAATCCTGACTTTGTAGATACCATTATCTGGTTTATCGACCATGCCTTGTATTCCATAGATATGGCCATTTACAATATCGATAACGAAAACAATATCATCAACGCACTGAACGATGCCTATTTACGAGGCGTGAATGTTCGTTTCATTGCAGATGATGGCGTCAATGCCGGCGCCTATGCAGCGCTGAATATTGGTCCGGGAAAGAAAATTAAAGCCCCTACCGGTGAATTACCCGGCGGAGGTTTTTACGGCATAATGCACAATAAATTTATTGTGATTGATGCTGTCAGCACAGACCCCGATGAACCTTGGGTCATTTCCGGCTCCACCAACATGACAGATGCGCAGTTGAAAGTGGACAAACAGAATATGATTGCCATTCAGGACCAGAGCCTTGCCAAAGCCTTCAGAGCTGAGTTTGAAGAAATGTTTGCCGGTACTTTCGGTCCTCTCAAAACGAATAATACACCCCACCAGTTTATCATTGGCGGCAAGGAAGTGGAGCTGTACTTCAGCCCTAGTGATGATACTGAATCGCAAATCAAACGCGTCATTGCCGAAAGCGACTACGACATGTATTTTGCTGTTTTTACTTTCACCCGCTTCGGCATTAGTTATGATATTGAATCCGCGATTGAGAGAGGTGTATTTGTGGCCGGTATCTATGACGAAACTGACCCCTCCAATCCCCTGGCTATAGACATTCTGGAAGGCGCTATGAGTAGTACCCTATTTCAGGCAAGCGGCCCTATATTCCACCACAAATATCTCATCTCCGATCCCTACTGTCCGGCTTCAGACCCTATGGTTTTAACCGGCTCCCACAACTGGTCTACCAGCGCGCAGGTTAGAAATGACGAGAACACATTGATCATACATGACTCCACCATTGCCAACATCTATTACCAGGAATTTGCCCAGCGTTATACCGATGAAGGAGGCACAATAGTGGTGGATGGATTCTGTGATTTTGTTCCGGTATCCCATCTATTTGCAGAAGCGCGATTGCAATTCTTCCCCAATCCTGCGCAGCAATCGGTGGCCATAGAGCTACCCCTTGGTTCTGAAGGCGGACTATTGCAGCTCTTAGATATTTCGGGCAAAGAGGTGTTCCATCAACGGCTGTCACAACCTACATCTGTGATTGAACTTCACGGACTGGCCAATGGCATGTACATGGTGCGTTACACGACACCGGAAAAAATCTATTCGGGAAGGTTGATAATCAATCGCTGATCAACTGCGCTGTAACAGCAATTTATAGGAACCCAAATCCTTTCGAAACACCAGGAGTGTAAGGATAATTGCTGCCGCCAATTGCAGTGATGCCATGAGGAAGTAATTATCTGTCCCGATGGTAAAATTCAGTGCGGTTACCAGTATGGCGTACACCACCGGTAACAGTATCATTTTATATGGATTAATTTTAAATTCGAATATCTTTCTTCCCTCCAGCCAGGTAAAGAATACAACTGCAATTTTAGAAATAAAGAAACTCCATACAGCTCCCCAGAGCCCAAAAAATTGCAACAAGACAATACAGGATACAAACTGAACGAGGGAACTCCATGCAAAGGCCCTGGGTAAGGCACCTGTCTTTTTAAAATACATGAGCGGATTGTAGAAAATATTTGCAATCATTCGAAAGGCAAATGCTGCGCACAAGACCGGCAGGTACTGGAAAACAGCATAATAGCTTTCATTCTGCACGAACAGCTTTACAATTAGAGGCAACACAAGCACGTTGCCTGCAATAAACAGAATGCTAAACATGCTAAAGACATTATGAAAACGGTTTTCACCTGTGGTACTTCGCTGGAGGTTGTTATCAGTCCATATTTGATAAATACGGGGATTGATGGTCTGGGCTATGGCCGTTTGGGCGACATCGATCAATAGTACACATTTCAAGGCGAAGTCGAATATGCCCACATCAGCAGTGGTGCCGAAGTAGTTGATAATAAAACTGTTGATATAAAAAACCACCCATCCGAGTATCATAAACAGATAAACGGGGAAACAAAACTGATGTAAGTTCTTGAGGTAGCTTCTTCTGAAACGGATTCCGTATTCACGGTAAAAGAATACACCTGCGAGCAAAAATATCAGCAAGCCGGAGAGCAAGCGGCCCCAGATAGGACCATCCAGGGACTCCGGAAAGCGGTACACACCAATGGTGCAAAGTGCGACTGTTACAATAAAATTGAAAGCATTAAACCACAGATGCCTGGAAGGCATATCGCGGTAAAACAGAAAGTTGATATAAGTGCGAAAAAAGGCATTGAAAATACCGGTGAGCACACACATAAATCCGTATGGAAAGAAGGAGAGTTCTCCCCGGAATAATAATTGAAATAAGAGATTCCCAATCAGTGAAAAGAAAACCAGGAGAACCAGGCCAATAATGAGCATGGCGCCTACAACACTTCCAACAAAGGCGCGCATTTCTTCAGGGTCTTTCTTGTATTCAAAGTGATGAATACCCACATAATTATCCAGACCGTAGTTAGCTGTAAACTGCACAAAAATGGTAAAGGCAATATAGAGCGCCAGAGCTCCATAGAGCGAGGTAGAAAGATTCTCCGTGTAGGGGAAAAGCAGAACGACACTCGTTAAAAGTGGCAACATATTGCCCATTGTAAAAATGGCAGATGCCTTAACGACTCCTTTTATCATTTTGTGTTTGACTGTAGCAAATGTAAGGGATTCTGCTCACAGCAAGCTGTGTTTAGCCTTTGACAGCTGGGTTGGCAAAGTTAAAAAAGGCCGGAGTCACCCCCGGCCTAACACACACGCTTATTAGCAAGAACGAATTATTCTTTCTTTTTCAGGAGCAGCACATCATTTGCCTGTACCTCCGTAACGTACTTTTTTACCCCGTTTTTATCGGTGTAACTTCGATTGATGAGCTTACCCTCAATGGCTACTTCAGCTCCTTTCATCAGCAGCTTTTCTACTATTCCGGCCAGCTTTCCCCATGCTACCAGGTTATGCCATTGGGTTTCTGTTACGCGCTCTCCTTCATTGTTCTTATACGTCTCATTGGTTGCTACGCTGAATTTTGCCAGCTTCCGGCCTTCTTTCAGATCAACAATTTCAGGATCTGCACCAAGGTGCCCAATCAATTGCACTTTGTTCTTAATTGTACTCATTTGTTTTCGGTTTTACATTAACTAATTCATTGCTTCAGGTTTCGAAACAGTAGCCTTGCAAATGTGCTGTAACGCAAAAATTTTATTCGGTAATTAATCGTTTGTATACGTTTATAATTATTTCAAAACGCCTAAACGCCCGAAGTATGTGACTTTCCTTTGGTTCCTGACGGTATTTGGGTAGAACAATTATTGTTTAAACACTTGCCGTTATCATGCAAACAGCTTATTATTGAACCCATAGATATGAACGGATTATTTATTGTAGGCTACTGGAATTCCGGGACAACCCTGTTGACGGATGTATTGAGGAAGCACCCCGATCTTTCGCTGAAGAAAGGTCGTTTTCTTCCCAATCTGGAGGAGCGGACCCTGCAAAAGCTCTTTAGCAAAATGGGAACTCCATTTTTCGATTTTGGCGATTACTCAGAGGTTATTGAAAACGGATTTGCCAACTATCGCAGTCCGGAATGGTCGGAGGAGCAAATGCATACATTCCGAAAAATGTTTGACCGCCACTTCAGTGTATCTCCGGGACAGCATTTACTGCTAAAAAATCCATGGCTTTTTTTCTACAAAGAATGGATAGATCGCCAATTTGCAAAGGATAATATTAAAAAAATTGTAATACTCAGAAATGGGTATGCACAGGCTGTATCCAAAGATTACTGGATGCGCGGTGATTTGCCTCCGGAAAAGCAGCTGGTAGCCCGTTCTATATTCTGGAGAAAAGCCATGGAGTATTATTTTGAAACCTGGTATAAAGACCCCGACTGCCTGACGCTTCGGTATGAAAATCTGTGCACCCATCCGGAAGACACTATCGAAACTATTTGTTCCTTTTTATCACTTCCCTTTGAACCCCTTCAACGTAAATTACCGGAAGCGTTTGTCAATCGAATGACGAAGTGGCTGCAGCTGGAACCCGCATTTCAACAGCAGGTTATTCAGGAAATAAAAGGTGTACAAAATAGAATAGATGATGCTTTTCCGCTGAAAACAGCTTTGGAATTTTTTGAAAACACTTGAAAATAAAGGACTGAAACGTTTAAAAAGGTTGCACCTTGTTTTTTTTAAATAAATACTAACTTTACGCATATCAGGTAACAGCAAAACTACTTGTAAAATGTACGCTTATGACCCTCAAAAATTGCCAAGAGTGCGGTCGTGAACTGCGCGGTCGCATCGACAAGAAATTCTGCAACGACATGTGTCGTAACGCTTTCAATAATCGCTTGCGGAATACAGAAAGTAATTTGGTCCGAATAACCAACAGAAATCTTCGGAAGAACAGAAAAATTCTGGAAGACATCTGTCCAGGGAGCTCTAAAAAAATTAAGAAGCATATCCTGATAGATGCCGGATTCAATTTCAAGTATCTTACATCCTTTCGCCGAACGACTAAAGGGGATGTATATTTCTTCTGCTATGAATTTGGATACTTATCACTGGACGATGAAACCCTGTTGATCGTCAGGCGAAAGGAATAGCCCAATAGGTACGTTATTGCCGACTGACAACTTTGACCAGGTTGCCATCCTGGTAGGTTATTGCCGTTTCTTTACGTCCATCTATAATCATCACATCGGAAGAAAGTGCTCCTGTTTGGGTACCCACGAGCTCCTTATCTTCCCAGTAGTTGCCCTGAGTGGCAGTGTGGTCTGATGTCACCGCAACAATTTCATGCTGCTTGCTTACGGTAGCAGGACCCGCTGGATGCGGTGAAGATTCCAAAGCCAGTGGATGCGCACCGGGAACGGAACCGGGATCATAGATTTTTATCTCACTGCTCAGATGATCCGGATAGTCTCCTATCCCCCAACCGGTGTTCGTGGTTTCAATATAATAATAGGTCAACCCATCATGGCTTACACCTATCCCTTTGATCTCTCCCTGTACCGCTAATCCCACACCCATATGTCCTTCGGGAGAGAGCAGAATGGCCTCGTACCCCAAACTGCGCAGCAAGGCTGCCAGCAAGACAGCGGTATCCTCACAATCACCTCCCTGCTCTACCAGGGTTTCAACAGGAAATCTGGGATACTCGTATTTGCCATCACCTCTGTAATTAAAATGCTGGACAAAGCTGGCAATGAACTCGACCGTTTCACGCTCATTCAGCCGATAGCTTTGAGCCAGGAGTTGCAGCTTCCTCGCAAGCCTGTCGATGACAGGATAAGCGGGATCTTCCTTCATATAGAAACTAAAATCATAATAATCGCGCTTTACTCCCTTATAAAAATCGTAGTCTTGTTTATCAAATGTATATGTAAAGCGATAACGTTTACCTTCGTATTCCCAGAAATAGGTTTTCTGTATAGAACCTGCAAAGACTGTTGTTTGGGAGAGCGCAAACACAGCGCACAGTGAAATAAGTAAACGCATATCAGGAATTTTAAAGGATGATTAAAGCGTACTTATCTTACCATTCAAAAACTTTACCAAATTTTTCATCAAAACGTTATTGACCTCACTTTAGTGTTTCAACTAACATAATCTTGCCTGTTCTCATCCAAACTCCTCGTCTGCAGCTAAGAACCTTCCTTCAGGAGGATGCCGCATTGCTATATGCGCTTAACGCAGATGAACCAACCATTCGATATACAGGTGATGTGCCCTTTTCTTCGCCGGAAGCGGCAAGAAAGTTTATTGAAGGCTACCATCAATATGATCGCTACGGGGTGGGCAGATGGACCACCATACGCCTATCTGATGGTAAACCTTTAGGATGGTGTGGATTAAAATACCATCCTGATGCGGACATTTATGATTTGGGTTTTCGCTTTTTAAGGGAAGAGTGGAATAAAGGCTATGCTACGGAGGCAGCAAGTGCTTGCCTTGCATTTGCATGGAACACGCTGCATCTTTCCCGGATATATGCGCGTGCTATGGTCAGAAATACTGCTTCCATCAGGGTGTTGGAAAAACTTCAGATGACACCTGAGAAAGCAATTACCATGGAAGGAGAAGCAGCTATTTATTCCAGATTACCCGCCCCCAGCTTCCCTAAAGCATGCCATAATTTTCCGGTCATATCGCTTCGGGTTGTTTAGCCGGCCCAGTTTTCCCTGTCCAGACTCCGGTATTGAATGGCTTCAGCAAGGTGCTCTACTTTGATATCTTCACTACCTGCGAGATCAGCAATGGTTCTTGCCACCTTCAAAATACGGTCGTAAGCCCTGGCCGATAAACCCAGTCGCTCCATAGCTTTATTCAGCAGCAATTGACCCGGGGCTCCAATGGCGCATACTTCTCTGACCACTGCAGAAGGCATGAGGGCATTTGCTATGATTTCGGGTTTACCCTGGAAGCGTCGCTCCTGCGCTTCTCTCGCTCGTATCACCCTCTCCCTGATGGGCGCACTGCTTTCTTCCTCCTTCATGGCACTCAGTTCTTCAATGGCCACCGGGGTCACTTCCACATGTAAATCAATGCGGTCCAGCAATGGACCCGATATTTTATTAAGGTAGCGCTGCACAACGCCCGGACCGCAAACACACTCCTTTTCGGGATGGTTGTAATATCCGCAGGGGCAGGGGTTCATACTTGCCACCAGCATGAAGTTCGCCGGATAATCGACAGAAAACCTAGCTCTGGATATCGTCACCTTCCGCTCTTCCATAGGCTGACGCAGCACTTCCAGCACATTCCTTCTGAACTCCGGCAGCTCATCCAGAAAAAGCACGCCGTTGTGCGCCAGGGATATTTCACCCGGTTGCGGATTATTGCCCCCTCCTACCAAAGCCACATCGCTCACGGTATGATGTGGTGACCGAAAGGGCCTGTTGTACAGCAATGCACTCTCTGCCGGCAACTTGCCAGCCACTGAATGAATCTTGGTTGTTTCAAGAGCCTCCATTAAGGTGAGCGGAGGCAAAATCGTCGGCATGCGCTTGGCCAGCATCGTTTTGCCCGCACCCGGAGGACCTATTAATATTACATTGTGTCCACCGGCAGCTGCAATCTCCAGGGCACGCTTAATATTCTCCTGTCCTTTTACATCAGAAAAATCAACATCATGGGTAGACTGGTGGGACAGGAACTCGGCTCTGGTGTCTACAAACACAGGAGCTATGCGTTTTTCACCATGAAAATGCGCTACTATGTCGTTTAAATGCTGAACGCCCAACACATCAAGGTCATTGACAATCGCCGCTTCCCTCGCGTTCTGAATCGGGAGAATAAAACCTTTAAACCCCTCTTTTCTTGCCTGAATTGCAATGGGCAGTGCGCCTTTAATAGGCTGTATACTACCATCCAATGACAGCTCTCCCATTATCAGGTAATCAGCGAGCTCTTCCGCCGGCATCTGTTCACTCGCTGCCAGCAGGCCAATAGCCATCGGCAAGTCGTATCCGGTTCCTTCTTTTCGCACATCGGCAGGTGCCAGATTGAATACGAATTTCATTCGGGGAATCCGCATGCCGTTGTGCCGGACCGCAGTTTCGATGCGCTGCCAGGATTCTTTAACCGCATTATCGGGAAGACCTACTATAAATGAGCGCAAATCGGAGCCTCCGCCGCTCATGTTTACCTCTATGGTAATAGTATGTGCCTGCACACCGTGCACGGCACTAGCAAATGTTTTTACCAGCATAAAAGGGTTAAGCTTTCAGCAAACATAAAAAAAAGCCATTGCTTTATTCATCCCTTCGGCCTTTAAAAGCAAAAAATGATATCCGTCACATTATGCTATATTTCTACAACAATAGACAGCAATATGTCATAAAAAACACTAAATAAAATTGTCACATAATTAATTAATAATATCAAATAAAAAGCGCCTATAAAATACTAATACGGCCATTTACAACTCAATAATATGTCACAAAAGCATTATTTAAGACTCCCATACTACTATAAATGGTTACCATCTTCGTTACCGGTATTTCACAAGTTATCGCAAAATGAGAAACAGCAAATGGTTCTGGCTGATGTTGATAGTCCTTCTGGGCGGAGGAGCAATAACAACGCAGGGACAAGTGGTGGTAGCCTTCGAAGCAGATGATGTCATTGTCTGCCCCGGCGTTCCAGTTGAATTTACCAGCACCAGCACTTACCCCGCAGGTTCTACAGTCAGCTATTTATGGGAGTTTCCCAGTGGATTTGCCTCCTCCCTCACAGAAGCAGCTCCAACGGTATTTTATTATACGCCCGGCACCTATAATGTTACCCTTCATCTGACTGTTGACGGAGTGACTTACACCCTTACTCAACCGGCGTATATCACAGTTGTGACGCCCAGTGACGCCAGTTTCACTTTCGTCACAAGCGATATTTGCAATCCCCTGGAAGTGACCTTTACCAGTACATCCACCGGGGGTTCCAGTGCTGTTACCGAATACTTATGGGATTTTGGCGATGGCAGTTTCTCCTCACTGGAGGCACCTGTACATACTTTTAGCAGCGCAGGGACTTATACCGTGTTGCTATTCATTACAGATGAGAACGATTGTACCGACAGCTATTCCACCACAGTTACGGTCACCACCCCCATGAGCAGTTACATTACGGATACTGACGGGGCTTCGTCCTGTGGTAGTTCCATCAGCCTTATTCTGGCTTCCACCACTACAGGCGGAACAGCACCCTACACCTATTTCTGGGATTATGGCAATGGTGTCACATCCACTGCAGCTTCCGGACTTGCAAGCTATTCTGCATGTGGAACCTATGAGGTTACCTACACTGTAACGGACGCCAATGGCTGTGAGATAACCAATACCTATCCTGAATACATAGATATCAATTGTTACGAAGCTGATTTCTCTATGTCAGATGACTCTATCTGCGAAGGTGGTTCTGTAAGTTTTACAAATTTGTCAGACCCGGGAGCCAGCTCCTTTTACTGGCAGTTTAACTTCCCGGCCAGCGGAGCATCTGTCACCTCTACAGCTGAAAATCCCTCATTTACCTATTCTGTTGCAGGCAGTAAGACGATTAAACTAACCGTAACCTATCCTGATGGTTGTACTGCCATCCATTTTGATACAGTGTATGTCAGTGCAGGACCTGATATTGCCGGAATTGCGGCAACAGATTCTACAGCCTGCGATGTACCCTTTAGCACCTTCATCTGGCCAGTGGATGTAGAAGGTGCGGGTCCGTTCACCTATGCGTGGGACATTGAAGGTGATATGTATTCAGATTCACTCATTAATCCCACCTTCAATACCATTGAAAATTTTGATGTAGACATTACCATCACTGATGCACTCGGTTGTAGCAGCAGCTTCTCTTTCAACTCCTTTATCCAGATTAAAAAACCAACTGCCAGCTTTACTGCCGATCCACCGGAAGGTTGTGCTCCGTTAACAGTCACTTTTACGAATTTAAGCACATCGCTGGTGGTACCCCTAGCATACTTTGTTTGGGATTTCGACGATGGCACCACTGATACAACTTATACGCTTGATCCTTTTGAACACATTTTTACCGAATCGGGCAATTACAATGTAGAGCTTACAGTTTACACTGAAGATGGCTGTCCAAAATCTACCAGTTTATGGATTCAGGTGGGCGATCCGGTAGCCTATTTTGAATTCACCGATCCGTCATCACCCATATGTAACCCTGTAGGATTGGATAACCTTTCCGAAGGAAGTGAATTTACCACCGTCAGCTGGGGAGATGGTGCCACTTCTACCCTCACCCCGCCAGAAAGTGATACCACCCATATCTACCTCAATACAGACACCGCAACCTACATCGTAACACTTACTGCTGAAAACAATGGTTGTATCTCTACCTGGACAGATACGGTGACTGTTCTTCCTATTTTACCGCTGTTTTCCATTGCCTGGAACTGTGATAACCCCAACCTGGGTATCATCAGTCTGGACAGTGCTTTATTCACAGGTCATGATTTCTGCTGGGATGTAGCCGGTTCCGGTGATACCCTTTGCGATTTGCTCGATATAACCTGGGAATTTGACGGACCGGGTACCTATCTTATCCAGATTATAACAGATGATACCATCAGCGACGACGACTGTTTTACAATTCCGCCTTTTTACTTCACTGTACCCGAGAACGTTGCCTCATTTAGTATGTCCGACAATCCGCTTTGTGCTGCAGGTTCAGTGGTACTAACCAGCACCAGTAGTATTACCTATCCCGGAGATTACAACTGGGAGGTTGGCCCCGGACTTTACTATGGAGACTCAGATAGTTACGGACCGGACCTCGCCAGCGTTACCTTTGAAATTACAACGCCGGATATCTACCCGATCACACTCACCACCATTGACGCCAATGGCTGTATTGCAACGGTTACAGATACGCTAGTCTACTCAGGTGTAACCGCATTATTTGGTATAGATTCAATAGTAGGTTGTGAGACCAGAACTTTATGGTTAGAAGACCTGAGTACAGTGATTGATCCTGTTGGCGGCTTTATTACCATAGAAGAATACGAATGGAATTTTGATGATGAAGATGCCTGCCCGACCTATTACGGCATCACTCCTCCTCCATGTACACTGGATGCCGGCGTTTATAATATTTCATTAACGGTAACCGATAATTTCGGTTGTTCAGATACCTACACCCTCAATCTTGACCTTACTTCCACCATTACAGCATCATTTACCAGCGATAGTTTATCCTGTAGTTCGGCCGACTCATTAATTTACGTCAATACCTCCACCGGCAGCATCAGCGAAACTTTCTGGGATTTTGGCGACGGTGCTACCAGCACCGCCTATGACGGAGTGCATCTGTATGCTACAGCCGGCGTATATACCGTATCGCTGACGGTGAGTGATTCTCTGGGATGTAGCAACACATTTACAGAAGATATAAATGTTATCTTCTCTGATTTAAATGCTGACTTTGAACTGGACTATATAATCGGAGCCAGCTGCCCACCAATACCGATATCACTCACCAATACTTCAACCGGTGATATCTCTGATTTTGAATGGGTGATAGAAAGGGAAAGCGGTTACTTTACTTATTTCACCGACGAAGTTGTGTTAACCTACACAGAACCCGGAGATTACGATGTTGCTCTGTACATTTATAATTCTGTAGGATGTGTTGATTCCCTGAATATTATCAATGCCATCAACGTTCCCGGTCCAACCGGTAGTTTATCGTTCCTGGCAGACACCGTCTGTACTCCCGCACTTATCAACTTCTCTGTCATTGATTTGGATGCAGACCTTGCCTATGTTGATTTTGGAGACGGCGATACCACCCTTATCACCGGTGATTTTTCCTATAGCTATCTGGAAGAAGGAGTTTACTGCCCTACCATCATACTTATTGACAGTACCGGTTGTTTCTACGCTGAAGCCTGCGATTCATCATTGGTAGTTTATGAACCACATATTCTTGATTTTGAAGTGGTTGATAGTACTTATTGCCTGGGTGACAGTATGTTGTTTGTCAATAACTCTACCGGTTCCGTATTGAATCCTATTTTAGAATACACCATAGACTATGGCGATGGCACGCCAGCCTTTAGCATAGTGGCGTTTGATAGTTTATATCATGTGTACAGCACACCTGGGCTGTATACTGTTACCATCAGCAGCACCAGTTCAGTAGGCTGC
>ERZ888423.41-NODE-41-length-114800-cov-10.798440_pt1 | contig 114800 bp, 114 predicted proteins | sample MGYA00520523_ERZ888423 | MGnify/ENA primary metagenome ERZ888423 (study PRJEB32303, sample SAMEA104408611) | aquatic metagenome | biome: Brackish water; feature: Pelagic; material: water | place: Baltic Sea | collected 2014-06-08T10:24:00 | depth 30,27 m ...
AGCAACTTGAAAACGCCGCCTGATGACAGCCGTCACCAACTTTTGGGCATATCTCCACCTGCACTCCTTTTGATAGTACGAGCATGGACACTAAGTAAGGACCGCAGACGTATAGCCACCCTATCCTTTTGGGTGGTTTGACGAGCATCTCAAAAAGACTGTGTTGGGAAAACTGTTAGCTCCGGTTGGCCCTCATCGGATATCTAAAGGCTTTTCCAGCACGTCCAGACGGCTTGGGGATGCGTGCCATGGCTAACAGTCAGTCCAAACAGCTTGGTACTTCAGTGGTAAAACCCACCACTTATCAAAGATGCCGTTGCCAGTTGGCGGATCTGCGTCACCTTGGGCCGATCCGACCTTAATATAGTGAACGTTTGAGAAGCAGAAATTTGGTTTGATTTCTGTGAAGCCAGCGATCATGGGGCACGCAGCGAACGTCAGCTCACCGCTCTTTGCTTGCGTGCAGATAGCTCGAAACTTTCGATACCGAGGGCCATAAACGGATGTTTAAGTGACCGCCACGCCAGCCCCCGTCATGCCGGCAACCGCCGCCTCAAGCGACCCGTCAAAGTCGATCCCCCGGCACAGGTCCATTCGTACCGTCACCTCAAACCCCAAATTCGCGGCGTCTACGGCGGAATAGTTCACGCAGAAATCCGTTGCCAGCCCGACCAGAGTCAGCTGTGTAATCCCGCGCGTGTGTAGGTAGCCTGTTAGCCCTGTGGGGGTCGTGTGATCGTTCTCGAAGAACGCCGAATAGCTGTCGATTTTGGGGTTAAAGCCTTTGCGTATGATCATGTCGGCGCGGGTGGTGTCGAGGGCGGGGTGGAACGCGGCACCTTCGCTCGCTTGAATGCAGTGATCGGGCCACAGGACTTGGGGGCCGTAGGGCATGTCGATCATGCCCATCGGGGCGGCGTTGTGGGTGGTCGCGAATGATGAATGGCCGGCGGGATGCCAATCTTGGGTCAGGATCACCGCTGTGAAGTCTTTCATCAGGGTGTTGATATCCGCGATAATAGTGTCGCCTTGGGGCACAGCGAGCGCGCCGCCGGGGCAAAAATCGTTCTGGACGTCAATGACGAGGAGGGCGTGGGTCATGGTTTGCTCCGGCATTCTAGGTTGAAACCTACTATTAGCGATTTGTCGCAGGGGTGTAAGGTGGGTCTTGACCCATCCGCCCGACAGGATCAAAACGCGGCCATGTATACAATCGCCGCGCTTTACCATTTCACCCGTATCGATGATCCATCTGCCGTGCGGGGGCCATTGCTGGACCTTTGCAAAGCGCAGGGCGTGAACGGCACTTTGTTGCTGGCCCGCGAGGGGATCAATGGCACGATTGCCGGAAGCCGTGCGGGTATTGATGTGGTGTTGGCACACCTGCGCGCCCTGCCCGGCTGTGCTGATCTGGTCCACAAGGAAAGCGCGGCTGGCGATGCTCCGTTTATCCGCATGAAGGTTCGGCTCAAGAAAGAAATCGTGACGATGGGGCAGCCTGATGTGGATCCGCGCGCGAGCGTTGGGGCCTATGTGGACCCTGTCGATTGGAACGATTTGATCAGCGCGCCCGATGTAGCCGTGATTGATACCCGCAACGATTACGAGGTTGGGATCGGCACGTTCAAAGGGGCGGTTGATCCGCAGACAGATACTTTTCGCGAATTCCCCGCGTGGTGGGAAAAGAACAAGGATCGGTTCCATAACAAGCGGATCGCGATGTTCTGCACAGGTGGTATCCGCTGCGAGAAATCAACGAATTACCTGATTGGGCTGGGGGTCGAGGATGTGTTTCACCTCAAGGGTGGCATCCTGAAATACCTTGAAAAGGTACCGCAGGACGAGAGCCTTTGGGAAGGATCGTGCTTTGTGTTTGACGGGCGTGTGTCGGTTGATCACGGGTTGGCCGAGGGGCCGCATATCTTGTGCCATGCCTGTCGCCGTCCGCTGCTGCCCGAAGACCGCTTGCGCCCCGAGTTTGAACAGGGGGTGTCATGTCATCAATGCGCGCATGACACGACCGATGAACGCAAGGCGGCTTTCCGTGAGCGGCAAAAGCAAATGGCGCTCGCCGAGCAGCGGGGCGAACGCCATATTGGGCCTGCTTAGGGTTAGCTTGCGACGGGGGTTGAAGGGCGGTGCTGCTTTACCGTTACGGTCTTGGGACCTGGCTTTTTGCCCAAACGAACTGTACGCTTAACAGTCATGCATTTACTCATATGCATCACCTCCTTTTCCGCAGCAGATGCTGCATTAGTCAGTCTTACAGATGGGCCTCGTTGCTATTGTCCTGTAGCTACATCTAGGCGGTCAACAGAAATTTAACCCCAAATGTTGTTTATATAGTCTTGACTCACAGTTTTGGCACAAAAAACATTCAAAACTAGAAATCCAGATTTTCGACGTTTAGCGCATTTTGCTGGATGAACTCGCGGCGTGGTTCAACGACATCACCCATAAGTTTAGTGAATAGGTCGTCAGCCTCGGCCAAGTCATCGACTTTGACTTGCAACAGCGTGCGTGCATCGGGGTCAAGCGTGGTTTCCCAAAGCTGTTCGGGGTTCATTTCGCCCAAGCCCTTGTAGCGTTGCAGGGTCAAGCCGCGTTCGCCTTCTTCAATGATCGCCGCAAACAGATCGAGCGGGCCGTGGATCGCCTGACCGCGGTCTTTGCGCACAAGGTTGGCGGGTTTGTCATACACCTCTTGGAGGGATTTCGTGAAGCTGCCGGTCTTGCGGGATTCGCCTCCGCGCAGGATCGGACCATCAAGTGTACGTACTTCTTCTACGCCGCGCAGGATGCGGGCCAGACGGATCCCTTTGTCTTGGGTGATGCGGCCCTGCCAGCCCTTTTCGTATTCCTGCGCAATCGCGTCGAGACGCGCAGCGACTTTGTTGGCCACGCCTTGCAGGTCAGCGTCCACAGCACCGGGAACAAAAGCTCCGGCAATGGCGGCCTGTTCAAGGATGTGGCGCGGGTAATGGGTTGGGAATGCATCAAGGACGCGCTTAAGTTGGCGCGCTTCTTCGACAACACGCACAAGGTCTTGGCCGGACATATCCGCGCCGTTCCCTAGTTTAACAATCGCGCCTTCAGTGCCTTGGTGGATGAGGTAATCGTCCATCTCGGACTGATCCTTAAGATAGACCTCGGACTTGCCACGCGACACTTTGTAAAGCGGCGGCTGGGCGATATACAGGTATCCACCTTCGATCAGTTGCGGCATCTGGCGGAAGAAGAACGTCAGCAACAGCGTGCGGATATGCGCGCCGTCGACGTCAGCGTCCGTCATGATGATAACCTTGTGGTAGCGCAGTTTGTCGATGTTGAATTCGTCGCGACCAATACCCGTGCCCAACGCCATGACAAGGTTGCCGATTTCTTGAGAATTCAGCATCCGGTCAAAACGCGCACGTTCGACGTTCAAGATCTTACCTTTGAGGGGCAGAATGGCCTGTGTGCCACGGTCACGGCCTGTTTGGGCGGACCCGCCAGCGCTGTCACCCTCGACCAAAAAGACTTCGGTTTTTGAGGGGTCTTTTTCTGAGCAGTCCTTGAGTTTGCCAGCAAGGAAATTCACGTCCATTGCCGTTTTGCGGCGCGTCAGGTCGCGGGCTTTGCGGGCTGCTTCGCGGGCGTGTGCGGCTTCGACGATTTTGCTGACGACAATTTTCGCTATCGCGGGGTTTTCTTCAAACCATTCAGCCAACTTTTCACCGACGAGGCCTTCGATGGCGGGGCGCACTTCAGAGCTGACCAATTTGTCTTTGGTCTGGCTGCTGAATTTCGGGTCCGGTACTTTGACGGACAGAACGCAGGTCAGGCCTTCACGGGCATCGTCGCCGGTAAAGTTGATCTTTTCCTTTTTGGCGATACCGCTGGATTGGGCGTAGTTGTTGATTGTGCGGGTCAGCGCGCCGCGGAAACCGGCCATGTGTGTGCCGCCATCGCGCTGTGGGATGTTGTTGGTAAAGGGCAGCACCATTTCGTTGTAGCTGTCATTCCACCACATCGCGACTTCGACGCCGATGTCGTCACGTTCGCCGGTGATATAGATCGGTTCAGGCAGGATGCTGGACTTGGAGCGGTCAAGGTATTTGACGAATTCTTTGACGCCGCCCTCGTAGAACAGTTCAGTACGCTGATGTTCGGCGGGGCGCTCATCGGTGAGGATAATGCGGACGCCGGAATTGAGAAACGCAAGTTCGCGCAGGCGCTTTTCCAGTGTGTGAAAATCGTAATCGCGATTGGAGAACGTATCGAGGCTGGCAAGGAATCGCACCTCGGTTCCGGTTTGATCGCCGCAGTCACCCACGACCTTGAGGTGATCGACGGTAAAGCCACCCTCGAACCGTGCGACGTGTTCTTTGCCATTCCGCCAGATGCGCAGCTCAAGATAATCGGACAGCGCGTTAACAACTGACACGCCAACGCCGTGCAGGCCGCCAGATACCTTGTAGGAGTTGCTGTCGAATTTACCGCCTGCGTGCAGCTGGGTCATGATGACTTCGGCGGCAGAAACGCCTTCTTCCTCGTGGATGCCCACGGGAATACCGCGCCCGTTGTCCGAGACAGAAACAGAGCCATCGTCGTGGATTTTAACGTTTACAGCATCGGCGTGACCAGCCAAAGCTTCGTCAATGCCGTTGTCCACGACTTCGTAGACCATATGGTGCAGGCCGGACCCATCATCGGTATCACCGATATACATACCCGGACGCTTGCGAACAGCCTCTAGGCCTCTGAGAACCTTGATGGAATCGGCACCGTATTCTTCTTTGATCTGCTCGTTCTCGGACATGCATTCTTTCCTGCTTATTTTGTCAGTTTTTATACGAGGTTTAGGGGGGGTTGTCACGCGATCCCGCTATATTTTGCGCATTAGGAGAGCGGCGTGAAGGGTTTAGAATTTATGACCCATGAGATCGACCAAAGCGACCGGATCCCATGCAGTTTCGGCCATCGGCATAACCATCAGCCCATCGTCGACGCCTGTCGCTACCGCGCCCGTTTTTGCACCATCCAGCGCAAGATAAGTGAGGGTATTGGGCTGCGTGATAAACCCGCGACCTGCGTAAATCGGGCGATCACCGAACAGGATCAGGAACTGCGCACGCATCGCCTTCGCCTCGGCGATTGCGGCGGTGATCAGATGCCCCGCGATGCCTTTTCCGCGTTGATCGGGATCGGTTGCGACCTCGGCCAGACCGGCGATCGGGGTCAGCGTATCGCCAATGCGAATATCGCGGTAACACAACGCCATATGGCCAGTGATGGCGTCGTCAAGGCGGGTGACGAGCCGGACGTGATGGCGCTGCTGATAATAGCTGCGCCCACCAAAGTCGGGGCCGAACGCCTGGGTCAGCAAATCAGCGATCTGGGCTTCGTCTTGCGCTGTCAGGCGGGTTTCCTCAAGGCGTTCAATCTGCATTGTCTGTCGGCAGGGTAAGGCTGCCGTCCTCGTGCAAGGGCCAAAACGGGTTCATCGCGACTTCCCAGACATGACCATCCGGGTCTGCGTAGTAGCCGGAATAACCGCCCCAGAAGACTTTTCAGGCGTCTTGAGGGCGGTTGCGCCCACGGCAAGTGCTGCGCCATAGGCTGCGTCAACTTCGGCCTCAGTCGTGAAGTTCTGAGCGAGGGTCATGGTGCGGGCCTTTCGTGGACAGCCGATAAGCCTTCGGTTTCCGTGACTTCGACATATTGCGCGCCATCGCCCAGTTCAGCAAATAATTCTGGGCCAGTGCCTGTCATCCAAGCCTGCGCCCCAAGGGTAACTATTTCATCATAAAGGGCCGCGCGGCGGGTTGCATCGAGGTGGGCGGCGACCTCGTCTAGCAGCAAAATTGGCGGCGCGCCAAAATCTTGTGCAAGCGCGCGGGCATTGGCGAGGATCAGCGAGATCAGCAGCGCCTTTTGCTCGCCCGTAGAGCAATCCTTGGCGGGCACACCTTTGGCGGCGAACGTCGCGTCAAAATCGGCACGGTGCGGGCCCGACAGGGTGCGCCCCGCGGCAAGGTCCCGCAAGCGCCCCTCACTGAATGTGGCGCGCAGGGCGTCTGCATCTTCGGGCGCGTCACAGGCGGGGTCGGGGTGGGTCAACGCGAGTGTGGCGGTGGGAAAAACCGTCTGCGAGGCCTCTTGTGCGTCGGACAGCGCCGTGATCGCCGTTTGGCGGTTGGTATGGATTTGCGCGCCCGCCTCGGCCATCTGGTTTTCCAGCGCGGCATACCAATGAGCGTCGCGGACCATGTCCTTGAGAAGGCGATTACGTTCGCGCATGGCTCTTTCGTAGGTCAGCACGGCTTCAGCGTGGCGCGGCTCGAAACTCAGGGTGGCGCGATCAAGGAAACGGCGGCGGCCCTCAGCCCCTTCGATCCACAGGCGGTCCATCGCGGGAACCAGCCAAAGGATGCGGCCGATACGGCCCAGCGCGAGTTGCGCAGCTGTTTTGCTATCGATTTTGACGCTTCGGCTCGCACCGGCCTCGGCGCTGGTTTCAATGTCGTGGGTATGATGCAAGGAATGCAGCACGCCGCTGACTTTCCAGCCAAGGGATTCAGGGCGGCGGGCGATGTCATCGACACCAGCACGGCGCAATCCACGACCCGGCGACATCATGGAAATCGCTTCGAGGATATTGGTTTTTCCCGCACCGTTCGCGCCATAGATTGCCACGGGGCGAGCGTCCGCAGAAAGGCGTGCGCGTTTGTGCGAGCGGAAATGTGAAAGCGCCAGATCAGACAGAAAGAGGGCCGACATCAGTGGCCCTCGATCACAGTGATATCAGTAACGTGTCGCGTCACACGCGCATCGGCATGACCACATAGATAGCGCTGGTATCGTTGCCTTCGCGCATCAAGGTCGGGTCGCCGGAGGAGTTGAACATAAACACGGCGTTTTCGCGATCCACTTGGCTCGCGATCTCAAGCAGGTATTTCGCGTTAAATCCAATTTCCAGACGTTCGTCACTATAGGCCACGGCAAGTTCTTCTTCAGCTGCACCGCTATCAGGCGCGTTAACCGACAGCACAAGGCGGTCCTCGTCGAGTGACAACTTTACCGCGCGCGAGCGTTCGGACGACACGGTCGCAACACGATCCACAGCCCTGGCAAATTCGGCTGCGTCCACTTCCATTTTGCGGGTGTTCCCTTGCGGAATGACGCGGGTGTAATCCGGGAACGTCCCGTCGATTACCTTGGATGTGAGGGTGATGTCAGGGGTCGCAAAACGCACTTTGGTTTCACTTACGGACACCGCGATTTTCATGTCATCGTCGTCCAGAAGCTTGCGCATTTCGCCGACGGTTTTACGCGGCACAATCACACCGGCCATGCCTTCAGCCCCTTCGGGCAGGTCGGCGTCGATGCGAGCAAGACGGTGACCATCTGTGGCGACGCAACGCAGCACTTTGCCGCCATCGGAATCAGCCACATGCATGTAGACGCCGTTCAAGTAATAGCGGGTTTCTTCCGTGCTAATCGCGAATTTCGATTTGTCGAACAAGCGGCGCAACACGGGCGCGGGGCAGGAGAAGTTCGTCGTGTAGTCCGAGGACGCCATGACGGGAAAATCTTCTTTGGGCAGGGTCGCGAGGCTGAATTTTGAACGGCCTGCTTGGATCGTCAGACGACCAGAGGCGCCTTCTTCTGTCAGTGTCACAAGCGCGCCATCGGGCAGCTTGCGCACAATTTCATTCAGGGTCACAGCGCTTACGGTAGTGGACCCAGCGCGTTCAACCTGTGCCGGGGCCTTGTCGACCACCTCTATATCCAGATCGGTGGCACGGAATTGGACAGTATCGCCCTCTGCTTCGATCAAAACATTGGCGAGGATCGGGATCGTGTTACGGCGCTCGACCACAGATTGGGCCTGTGCAACGGCCTTGAGAAGCGCGCCGCGCTCGATGCTAAGTTTCATATCCCATGCTCCGCATTTATTCCGGGCTGACAGATGCCGGAGGGGAAAACTACCTGTTTTCCCCTCCGGCTCAAGTCAATTCTACTATTTCAGACTGTCCGTTACCGCAAAGCCAGCGTCAAGCGCTGCTTACGCCTCAAGAGCGCGGCGCAGCATTTCTATATCATCTGCGATCTGACTGTCCGTCATTTGCAACTCTTGGATGCGTTTAACACCGTGCATGACAGTAGTATGATCGCGCCCGCCAAAACGACGGCCGATTTCAGGCAAAGAGCGATTGGTCATGCGCTTGCACAAAAACATGGCAACTTGACGCGGGCGGGCAAAATTGCGCACGCGCTTGGGGCCAATCATTTCTGACAGGCGAATGTTGTAGTGATCGCTGACTTTACGCTGGATTTCCTCGACCGTGATCTTGCGATCAGACGAGCGTAGAATGTCGGCAAGGCAATCCTGGGCCAAATCCAGCGTGATTTCGCGGCCCACGAGCGAGGCAAATGCATAAAGTCGTGTCAGCGCCCCTTCGAGAATACGCACGTTCTTCGCGATCCGGTGGGCTATGAATTCAAGCACACCGTCTGACAAAACGACGTCGGGATATTGTGCGGCGAAAATCTGTTCTTTGTTTTGCAGGATACCAAGGCGCAATTCATAATCCGTCGGGTGAAGATCAACCACGAGGCCGCACTGCATGCGTGACTTGATCCGATCCTCAAGATCCTTGATTTCACCCGGCGCGCGGTCAGCGGAAAGGATGATCTGTTTGTTCTGGTCGACCAGCGCGTTGAACGTGTGAAAGAATTCTTCCTGTGTGGATTCCTTGCCGGCGATGAACTGCACGTCATCAACCATCAGCACGTCCACGGCGCGGAACATTTGCTTAAAATCGATCATCTTGCGTTCACGCAGGGCCGAAATAAAGCGATACATGAATTGTTCGGCCGACAGATAAAGCACGTTCAGCTCTGGTTTGGAGCGCTTAAGCTCGTGGGCGATCGCGTGCATCAGATGCGTTTTGCCAAGGCCAACACCCCCATAAAGGAAGAGTGGATTAAACGAGACCGGTCCGCCCTCGGCAACCTTACGGGCGGCGGCATGGGCCAGTTCATTGGGCTTACCAACGACAAAGGCATCAAACGTAAAACGCGCATCAATGTTGGCGCCTTGGGTCTTGTTGGGGCGCGCGACAGTTTTGGTCTCGGGGGCGGCGCGCTGCGTCGTCTTTGAAACAACAAAGTTCAGGCGCGTAACGGTGTTATGGGCTCGCTGGATTTGGTAAAGAATCTGATCGCCAAAATTTTGCGCGACATAGTTCCCGAAAAAGTTCGTCGGAACTTGGAACGTGGCGATGCCTTGGGCCAGTTCATGCAGGTGAAGGGGTTCTATCCAATTCTTGAAATTGTTGGCACCCACAATCCCCTGCAGCGTTTCTTTCACGTCAAACCAAGCAGCGTCTTTCATTCTGACCAAATCCCAAAACCATTATGCCCCACAAGACGCCCCATACGCCCTATGAACGGTTCAGATCGGTCCTGAACAAGAAACAACCCGACGGTGCCGCGTCCCATGCGGCCTCCGCGTTTTGACTCTCGCCATATCAAAAGCTGTTGGATGCAAGGACCGCTCTTGCGGTGCCGTTGTCATCCACAACATTTCGCAGGACATGAAATATCCGAGCCCCGCCGAACTAGTCGGCCAGCCTCGAAATACGGCACTGAATCCATGTCGCGATAGCAGCAACGACACGATCAAATACCCAAAACAACAGCCCGTTTTGGTTATCGGATATAGACCCGATCAGACCAAAATGGGACCGCGTCTTCCCATGCTCCCCCAGGAACGAAGTGAATCGTATGGACAAGTTAGCAAGGGGTTTGCGGCCACGGCAACTACAACGTTGGGATTGACTCGGACGTTTCGCAAAACGAATCTAGCGCGCCTTTGAATCTTATAGAAAAGTTGCCAGCGCTGTTGCCCAAAAGCAAAGAGGGCACGTCTTGCGACATGCCCTCTTGCGGAATTTCAAATTTGGTAATCCGCCCAATTTGAGCGAGTCGCGTTACCTTAGCCGATTGCTTTGACGCGCGAGCTGAGGCGGGACACTTTGCGGGACGCTGTATTCTTGTGCAGAACGCCTTTGGTGACACCGCGCATCAATTCAGGCTGTGCAGCTCGCAAAGCGGCTGTTGCTGCCTCTTTATCACCGGAGGCAATCGCCTCTTCGACTTTGCGCAGATAAGTGCGAATGCGTGAACGGCGTGCTTTGTTGATTTGAAAGCGTGCATCGTTCTGACGCGCGCGTTTTTTTGCTTGAGGGGTACTTGCCATGTGATCGAATCCCACTTTCCGGGTCTGTTAAAACTGTAGCGCGCAAACGCCCGGACCGGAAATCGTGAACCAGTTGATTCTTGCCTAGGCGGGCATCACGCGCATGTATGGGGGTCTTTAGGGGGAAAGGGTGCAAAAGGGAACCCTGTATTTACCCTATTTGTCGCGGAACTGCGGTTCGCGTTTCTCTTTGAAGGCCGCCATACCCTCTTTTTGATCCTCGGTCGCAAAAAGCGAGTGAAACAGACGTCGTTCATAAATGATGCCTTCAGACAGTGATGTCTCGTAGGCGTGGTTAACTGCATCTTTTGCGGCCGTGGTCGCCAACAGCGATTTCTCGGCGATTTTTCCAGCGGCGGCCAGCGCCTCTTCTTTCAGTTTCTTGGCAGGTACAACGCGACTGACAAGACCAGATGCTTCCGCTTCTTGCGCGGCCATAAAGCGGCCTGTCAGGTGCATGTCCATGGATTTGGATTTGCCAACGTAGCGGGTCAGGCGCTGTGTGCCGCCAATGCCGGGAATCACGCCGAGGTTAAGCTCGGGCAAGCCAAACTTTGCAGTATCAGCAGCGATGATAAAGTCGCACATCATCGCCAATTCGCAACCGCCGCCAAGGGCATAGCCGGACACAGCCGCAATGATCGGCTTGCGCACTTGCACAAATCGTTCCGATTCAGGGCCAAAGAAGTTCGCTGTATACATGTCAACAAACGTCTTGTCGGCCATTTCGTTGATATCGGCACCGGCTGCAAAGGCCTTGTCTGATCCGGTGATGACGATCGCGCGAACCTTGTTGCTTTGGTCAGCATCCGCCAGCGCAGTTGTCAGTTCACCCATCAGTTGTGAATTCAGCGCATTGAGCGCATCGGGGCGGTTCAAAGTAATCAGGCACACGTCGTCCTGGATGTTAACGATGATCGTTTCAAACGCCATTGCTTGGCCCCTATTTTTACTTGTCCGTTCACAGTGCTTAGCAAAGTGGGCGCGGCGATCAAGCTATCTTTGGCATTGCGGACAATAGAAAGATGAGCGTCCTCCCTGAACGATTCGCGCAATCGTGCCGGTGCAATTGGGCGTAGTGCAGGGTTCGCCTTCGCGGTCGTAAACCCGAAAAACATGTTGGAAATAGCCTAGTTCACCGTCAGCCTGACGATAATCGCGCAGGGATGAGCCCCCTGCCTCAATGGCTTCAGACAGCACATCTCGGATGATGGGAACAAGGCTGGCGACGCTACGTTTGGAAAGTTGTCCTGCCTTGCTTTTCGGGCTGATCGCAGCACGAAACAGCACCTCGCAGACGTAGATATTGCCTAGGCCCGATACGATTCTCTGATCCAGCAGAGCGTTCTTGATTGGCGTGTTGCGCCCTGCAAGCCGGGTAATCAGGTGGGTTTCGTCGAACGCGTTGCCTAGCGGTTCCGGCCCAAGCTTGGCGATCAGCCAATGCGTTTCGATGCCGTCCGTCGGACAAAGGTCCATCGCGCCAAAGCGGCGGGCGTCGTTAAAAGTGATACGCGCACCGTTATCCATGTCGAGCACCACATGATCGTGTTTTGCAGGTGCAGGGTGGTCATGGTGGAACTGGCCCAGCGGATCACCTGACACAAGCATCCGGCCCGACATGCCAAGGTGAATGATGAGGGTTTCGCCTGTGCTGAGATCAGCAAGAATGTACTTTGAACGCCTGCGCAGCGCCGTGACGCGCGCACCAGTCAGACGCGCGGCCATATTTTCGGGAAACGGCCAACGCAGATCGGGGCGATTCACGGCCGCACGCATAATTACTTGTCCCTCCATGGCGGGGACAAGGCCACGGCGGACGGTTTCAACCTCGGGTAATTCGGGCATTACATCCTGTTGTGTTTGCGTTTCTGTTCCTTGGCAAAGGTAAGGAACGCGCGGACACCTACAAGGTATTTCTGCATCTGCAACTTTGATCCGTCGAAACGTCAGCACATAGCCCCATTGACGATCCAACGCGCCACGAATGCGGCGCGGGATACAAAATGAGAAGACATCACATGAGGATCGGCAGAACGGTCGCTAGAATGTTCTGTGTCACCGTTTGCCCTGCGTCAGAATGAGGATTTGTCCTTTGGACCAACAAAGTATAACTCCAACCTGACTTTATTCAGGCGCGAGTATGACATGAGCGACGAATCCCAAACGACGACCCATTTCGGCTTTGAGACCGTGCCGGAAAACGAAAAAGCGGGCCGTGTGCAGGGCGTATTCAGCAGCGTTGCCAGCAAATATGACGTGATGAATGATGCGATGTCGCTTGGTATTCACCGCATCTGGAAAGACGCGATGATGGATTGGCTTGCGCCGCGCGCAGGTCAGCGATTGCTTGATGTGGCAGGCGGCACCGGTGATATTTCGTTCCGGTTTCTTAAACGCGCAGGGTCGGGCCATGCGACCGTGTTGGACATCACCGAGAACATGCTGATTGAAGGGCGCAAACGCGCCGAAGCGGCGGACCTGTCGGAGAGCCTTGATTGGACCGTCGGGGATGCGATGGCGCTGCCGTTCGAGGATAACACCTTTGACGTCTACACAATCAGCTTTGGGATCCGCAATGTGACCCACCCGCAAGAAGCCCTGAACGAGGCGTTTCGCGTGTTGCGCCCCGGCGGCCGGCTTATGGTGCTAGAGTTCAGCCAACTGCCCAATCCGATGATGCAAAAGGCCTACGATCTTTATTCGTTCAACGTGATCCCGCCGATGGGCAAGGCCATCACAGGCGATCGGGACAGCTATCAATATCTTGTCGAATCAATCCGCAATTTCCCCGATCAGGAAACATTCCTTGGCATGGTGCGCGCGGCTGGATTTGAAAACGCCAAGTATCGCAACATGTCGGTGGGCATCGCGGCCCTGCATTCGGGTTGGAAATTGTAGACGATGCGCGGACCCCATAACATTTGGCGGCTAATCCGCACCGGCGCTACCTTAGAGCGCGCGGGCGCAATGAATGTCGTACTGGACGCATTCGAGGCAGGGCCGCTGCTGCGCGCAACCGCCCGAACCTTTGCTTGGCCATTCAAATGGTTGGGGTATCGCGGCGATCCGGCGCTGCCACCGGCGACGCGCGCACTTACCGCGCTTGGTCCCGCCTATATCAAATTTGGTCAGGTTCTTTCGACCCGTCCAGATGTTGTCGGCGAAGAAATGGCCGACCAGTTTCGAGTTTTGCAGGACCGGCTTGCGCCCTTTTCAACTGACCTGGCCAGAGCCGAGGTGGAGAAGGAGCTTGGTAAGCCGTTGGAAGCAATGTTCAGCGACTTTTCCGAGCCCGTCGCCGCAGCGTCCCTCGCGCAGGTTCACAAGGCTGTGTTGGTCGAAACCGGCGAGGCTGTTGCGGTCAAAGTCCTGCGCCCCGGAATCGAGCGTGCCTTTGGCAAGGACATCGACGCGTTTTACTTTGCAGCGCGGATGATCGAACTTCTGTCACCTGCAGCGCGCCGTTTGCGGCCCATGGACGTTATCACGCATTTCGAGGGAATCGTGCGTGGCGAGCTTGATCTGCGTTTGGAAAGCTCGGCTGCGAGTGAATTTGCCGCCAACACCGCAAGCGATGACGGCTTTCAGGTTCCGGTTATCAAATGGCACTATTCGGCACGCCGCGTCATGACGCTTGGCTGGGCCGAGGGGGTCAGCATTGGTGATACCGCCGCGATTGACGCCGCTGGGCACGACCGCTCTGAGCTGGCCAAACGCGTGCTACAGCTTTTCCTAAGCCATGCGCTGCGTGACGGGTTTTTCCACGGCGATATGCACCAGGGAAACCTGAAGGTTGCGGCAAACGGCGACATTATTGCCTATGATTTCGGGATCATGGGGCGGATCGACGAATACACCCGTCGTGTCTATGCCGAAATCCTGTTTGGTTTTATTCGCAAGGACTACCAGCGGGTCGCCGAGGTCCATTTTGAAGCCGGATACGTGCCCGCTGATCAGGACGTCGATGAGTTTGCACGCGCCCTGCGCGCAGTCGGTGAACCGATCTTTGGGATGGATGCCAGCCATATTTCAATGGCGCACCTGCTGTCCTATTTGTTCGAGGTTACCGAACGTTTCGGTATGGAAACAAGGACTGAACTGATCCTGTTGCAACGCACGATGGTCGTTGTCGAAGGTGTTGCGCGAACGTTGCACAGCAAAGTCGATATCTGGGAAGACGCCCGCCCCATCGTCGAGGATTACATCAAGGAAAGCATGGGGCCCAAAGCGTTACTGCGCGACCTTAGCCGCACAGTTCGCATCCTTTCGCGCTTTGGTCCGCATTTGCCACAAATGGCCCAAGATGCCCTCATTCGCCGCGCCGCGCCGCCCGCGCAAACGAAAAGCCGCAGTATCTGGCAACCAATCGGATGGATGGCGCTGGGTGGTGGGCTTTGTGGTATCGCGATCCGGGCGATTACCCTGATTTAAGACAGCATAGGATCGCGTAAAGCGGTGACCTGTGACGCGGGCACGCCGACACCGCCCTGCAAGATCAGGATCGTTTCACCACCATTGATGCGCACCTCTTGCACCCTTGAATAAACACCTGCGGGCTCGTCGCTTAGAATTTCGTCGCCGGCGTAGCTCACGATGTTGAAGGCATAAATTCCCTCTGGAAAAGGCGTCCCGTTGTTTGCGACGCCGGCCCAATCAAGTGGCTCGGTGGATTTCGGGATTTCGCTGCGCTGCACCTCGGTGCCATTCTCATTAGTGACCACCAGTTCAACGCGATCAGCAGAAAGCGGCGGATCTGGCGCGATGGTAATCGGCGCGCCGTCAAAGTGGCCGGGAACGGATGCAAGGGCTTCGTTTCCGACCCAATTGGCCATCTGCGCCATGCCCGTGGTGGTCATTTGCAGGCTAAGCGCGGCAAGCAGATCGTTCGTTAGAACGGATTGTTCGACCTGCGAAAACGTGGCTAGCTGCACCGCATAATCCGACGAATCGGCAGGGTTTAGCGGATCTTGGTTTTCCATCTGAACGGTTAGCATCTTTAAAAATGTCTCAAAGTCCGAACTGATAACAGCCTTGGACGTGGCGGCGTTTGAGGGGCTTCCCGTCAATGTCGACATGGATGTTGTTTGCGAGAGTTCCATTGTGGTCTCCGGTTCTAGAGGCGTAGATCAAGGCCCGTGGTGGGCACTGTCAATTTCGCCAAATTGGCTTGATCGGATGATGGGTCAGGCGAGTCGTCCGTCGCATCTTCTTTGGTTTGTTGTTGCGCGGTTCGAGATTCTTTGTCGTCACCCGCAAAAGCAAAGGTGATATTGTCGTAGCCAAGAGCTTTGAATTCTTGCGCCAGCCCATCCAGATGACGCCGCATAAGATCAGCTGTTTCAGGACGTTCCGCAGCAATTGTCAGAACAATGCCATTCTCAAGTGGGCTAAGTGCCAATCGCACACGGCCAAGCTCGTCGGGGTTTAGCCGAATTTCCGTTTGCCCATCAGATTGACGGGTTACCGCTACGGCAATCTGATGGGACGCAGAGCGGGCCACCTGCACCGTCAAGTGGGGCGCTACACTAACCGCGCGATCTGCACGCGGCGACGTCGCCAATTCACCGGCGAAAGCATCGCGCGCCGCACCCATCTCAGCCTCTGTTTCCGCCTTAATAGGGTCGATTTCAGCAGCTTGGTTGGCGAAACTGATTGGCATTCCCGTGGGAATACTTGGCGCATTTGCGATTGTTGGCGCTATGGGTTGGAGAGCTGTTTCTGACCGTTTGGGCGCGATTGATTTAGCTGTATCAGTGGGTGCCGTAGGCGCGTTCGCAGCCCATTCAAACGGGTTCTGCGATGTCGGGCCATTCGGAATGAGAATTGGTGTTGGATCGACGTGGGATGGTCCGGGAAAGGGTACGCCAATGCAGTTTGGGGTTTGTAAAACCGAGGAATGCGCACTTCTTGCTACGTCAGGCGCTGTCGCTTTTGCGACGCCAGCCGGTGCTGCTGAAACAATCTCAATTTCAGCTCTTTTTGTCTTATTAGGCTCTGTTTTTGACCCAGATTCCGAATTCTCGGGACCCGAAATAATCGCGGTGTCCGCATAATTGAGGAGCACATTCTTTGGTGTGGCTTCGACCGCCAGACTACCCTTCTGGTCCAGAATAGGCACCGTTTGGATCGGTGTGCTCGCTTGGGCATTTGCCGTTTGATCGCGCCATGAATGCAAAGCCGCATGGGGCACTGAAGGCCCCACGTCGCCCGTCAAAACGCGGCCACTGACCATAGAATTGTCCGAAACCCGCACCAGCAGCAAAGGGGCGTGATTTGACGTGGAAATCGCACCTTCCGCTGGAGGGTACCCCCCAGTCTGCGGCTTTTCAAACCCTTCCATTTCATAACTGATCAAGTCGGGTTCGTCCGTCACCAAGCCAACGCGATCGTCAGCAGCATTGTCAGGAACGATTTCTTTCATCGGGATCGTAGCTGGCTGCGTTAATAGCTGGGCGGCCAAATTGTCCATGAGCGTGGAAAAGTCCGCGAAATCTGCGACGTCCTGAACAACGCTGTTGGTACCGGCAGGCACACCTGCGCTGTCTGGTCCGCCACGCACGCTGACAGAAAGAGTGGCTTCGGGAAAATGAAAGGGCATCGGTTCTCCGACTTGGCCAGTGGTTCCGGACACAATCGCGCAAGAAGCTTACCGAATGTTTACCGATTCCAGTGCATGACTACGAAAGTTCTTCAATTTGGAGTCATTGTCATGGTCGATCTTGCTGTTAGCACCCCGCTGCCTTTCAGTGGACACCCGCAGCCCAATCCCCCGACAGGAGAGGAGCAGCTTCGCGACGCTGCGAATGCGCTTGAGGCAAGTTTCTTGTCGGAAATGTTGAAATCCGCAGGCCTGGGCGCGTCACGCGATGCAATGGGCGGCGGGATCGGAGAGGACCAGTTCGCGTCATTTCTGCGAGAGGCGCAAGCAAAGCAGATGGTCGCCGCAGGGGGTATCGGCCTTGCCGAATCGCTCTTTGAAGCAATGAAGGGGCGGATCAATGAATAGAGCCGCAGATCGACTTCTCGCGCTCTTGGACGCGGAAAGAAGGGCAATTATGTCCGGCGAGTTTGGCGCGCTTTCTGGGCAGGCAAGCCAGAAAGAGGAATTGTTCGATTCAATCGCCGCAGAAATCGCGCCCGATCCGCGTCGGCTTCATCTCTTAGCAGCGCGGGTGAAGCGCAATCAGGAATTGCTTCAGGCGGCGATGGCAGGGGTCCGCGATGTCCAGTCGCGCATGGCGGAATTGAACGCGGCGCAATCCACTCTCAACACCTATGACCGAACTGGACAGCCAAGCCAGATATCGCGTCATCATAGTAAGCTCGAACATAAAGCCTAAGGATTTTAGACAAATCCTTGGCGTGTAGTGCAGGCGCATTAGGGCGCTGTTAATCACAGACACCCCAAAGTCACGACGCACCGATTTGGTGGCACGGCATAGGAAAACCTGTGGCGACAACTGTCAGAATGACTGTTCAAAATCGACCCTAGCAACGGGCGAATTCATGAAAACCAGGCGCAAAAGCGCCGCTTCGAAAGGGACCGTAATATGGCCACTTTCCAAGCACCGCCATGATGACCATTACTGGCAATAACTTTCTTACGCTTAATGATTATCGGCGCATTGGATTGCTCACCCATCACGTCCACCACATTTAATTTCACCCAACTGTTTGTTAGCAGGCGTGTCGTAAAGGTGGCCTTAACAATTCAAATGCAGTCTATTTTGGCGGCTTTGCATAGATTTCATCAGGGCCGCAAAATTCGGCCAACTCATACCCCACAGCGCGCATGATCTGCGCAATTCGCGCAGTGCCCGCGTTGTTTTCAATGGCCCAAGCGCCAACGTTATGATCTGCAAATGGAAACGATTCGAGGACATCGACCTCTTCGCCTTCGATGTCCAAAGACACGAAATCTGGATGTATTAGATCCGATTCTTGCAAAATCTGGCTGAGTGTTTTGGTCTTAACCTTGATCACCTTTTCCTTGTGGCGTTTGTCAGCACGAACCCGATCCAAAAGAGCGGGATCATAGCTGTCGACAAGCCCACTCATCTGCGTAAAGCCCTCAGCAATCTCGAGAAAATCTGCGTCGCCTACTGTGTTGGCAACTGCAACACCCAGACACTCACAGCGGCGCACAAGTCGGGCCTTTTCCAATTGTGCCGGGGCAGGTTCGACCAATAAGCCAGTCCAGCCGCGCCAGACTTCGAAGAAGAACGTGTTTGATCCTGTTGTGCCGTCGTAACCGCCGATATCGACAAATGTGCCGCCGCGTTTCTGGCCCATGATTTGATCGACGATCAAGTCCTGCCCTGCTTGCGAAGAAAACGGGTATTGGCGCGACAGCATCTGCCGGACCTCGTGTAATTGGCGCATGATCGCGCCGCGTTTGCGGGTTTTTTCGCCTTCTAATACCAAGGAGAGAGTCTTGCGCGCCTCCAGAAGCTTGCTGCGCGCAGTTGCGATTGGGTTATCAGTCATATTTGTCCCACTGATTCATGATCCACATAAGATTTTTCTTCGACAAGGTGTGACCCAAGTAACAGGTTGATTCGCTTTTTTACATCCGCTCGTTTGTCGTTGGTCACATAGACGGCACGTGCAAGGCGGATGAATTCTTCACTAAAACTCTTCTTGGCCTCGCAGGCGCGAATGTCATCTTCGATCACCCAAAGCGCGCCGTTGATCCGGTAAAGCTCCTCCCGCAATTGGGCGAGGGCATCACTCTTAGGGAGGTGTTTCTCAGCGATCGCCTGCAGCACGCCGTTTTCATGGCACACATTTGCAAGCTTGGACGGTTCGGTGACCTTTTCGAACTTCAGCCGCAGGATTGTGAGCTTATCAATCAGTTCTCGGGGGGCAGTAGGGACAAGAACTGTTTTGTCAGTCAAATCCTCACCTTTCCATTGGGGAATATCCATCCGTCGCGGCTTCTTTGCTGCAGTCTGCCAACGGGCTTCGTAGGTGTGAAACGCCTCTGCGTAGCGCTTGTCACCGGGTTCAGAAAAAGCGCGTTGAAGCCTGATCTCTGCATCATCAGGGTGATCCAGTTCGGCAGCCTTCAAATAGTCAATTGCGTCTCTATACTGACCCAAACCGCGCAAACATCGACCAATCAGCGAGCGCTGCGACTTGTTCGTGGGTGCGCGCTGCAAGATCTCCTCGCGAAGCGAAATTGACCGCTCGTAGTGGCCAAGATCGGATAGAATGTTCGCAAAATTGTTGCAAATGCCCATAGCATCTGGCGACAAGCTATAGGCGCGTTCATGGGCATGCAGGGCAAGGGCATACTGCTTTTCGGTGCGCAGCAAAGCCCCTACATTTGACCAAATACTGCCATCGTTGGGGCACAGCGCAAGATAGCGCATATAGAGCGCGCGGGCTTTAGCGGTTTTCCCTGCGCGATGCGCCGTGCTTGCCTGATCACGCAGAGCGTCGGTCTCGGTTGGGGTCATTAAAACGCTAGCTCTTATTCTGGCGAGGAACTGGCTTAACCAGGGTTTCAGGACGGCGTTCCTCGGCGGCCTCGAACAACGAGAACGTCTGATTGACGTAGTTCACCGCGCCCGAGATCAGCTCCATATAGTTGGTCAACTCTGGCGTTACTTCGGCCTCGACCATGGCAACGCTGCGCTCCTGCGGGGTGGTTTCAAATGCGACATAGAACAGCGGATCGCCGCGGTTGATCTTTAAGGGTTTGGTGTGGCCATGCCATTCAAACGCCCACATCAAGGGTCGAGGCCAGACATTGATCGGAAAACGCCCGCCAAAAATCGTGCCGGGGAAGGGCTCGCGCTGATAATGCATAAAGGGCGCGACTTGGCTGGCATAAACGGGTTCGTCAGCGATAAATACATAAGGCAGCGACAGCTGGATTGTCGGGATACCGGGGTAACGCCATTCTGACTCGGTAGTCCGGTGCAGCTTTTCACCTAGTTTATTTGCACGAATGCCACTTTTGGCACCAGCAAGGTTTTTCAGCACGCCTTTTCCGTCTTTGTCGCTTTCGAATCCGATATGCAAATCAAACGGGCAGCGCACTACGAAATAGCGGCTTTCCATGTTGATCACAGCGGGGCAGCGCGACGCAGACTTCGCATGTGTCCGGTCAAGATCAGCCGAGCGGACCCTTTCTTGCGGGTAGTAAATGATGCCGCCCTTTTGAACGTTCAGAAACCATCCAACCGTGACCGGACCAGCGCCAGCCTTGCCGTCACGCGTGTTTTGAAACGAAACTGATAACTGCATTCGACTGCCCTTATTCAAACTTGCGATTACTGAATCGCAAATAGCTGCTCAAGTCAAAATTCCATGTCAGGTTTTTTGGGTTTTTTCATGGCATCAGCTAGGGTTTTGCTTGATTTGGTTTGTATGCCCTTACCGCTTGTGGCTTTCTGCACCGGACCAAGGAGAACACCATGTCATTCAAACCTGCAAACTGGCCCCGCAAACTGCGTTCGCAAGAATGGTTTGGCGGCACGTCAAAGGACGCGATTTACCACCGTGGCTGGATGAAAAATCAAGGCTTTCCGGCGGACCTGTTCGATGGTCGCCCCGTGATCGGTATCTGCAATACTTGGTCGGAAACGACACCGTGCAATGCGCATCTGCGTGATCTGGCGGAGCGAGTGAAAAACGGCGTTTGGGAGGCGGGGGGATTTCCGCTCGAATTTCCGGTGTTTTCGCCATCCGAAGTCACCTTGCGCCCCACCGCGATGCTATTTCGCAACCTTTGCGCGATGGACGTCGAAGAAGCCTTGCGTGGCAAATGTATCGACGGAGTCGTGCTGTTGGCGGGATGTGACAAAACCACGCCAGCCCTATTGATGGGCGCTGCTTCTGTCGACCTGCCCGCAATTGTGGTCAGCGGCGGGCCGATGCTGAACGGGCACTTCCGCGGTGAACGTATCGGATCAGGCACCCACATCCGCAAGTTTAACGAGGCGGTGAAAGCAGGCGAAATGACGCCCGAAGAATTCGTCGAGGCCGAAGCATCAATGTCGCGATCGCCCGGTTCGTGCAACACGATGGGCACTGCCAGCACAATGGCAAGCATGGCCGAAGCTCTGGGAATGGCATTGTCCGGCAACGCGGCCATTCCAGCGGTGGACAGTCGCCGCCGCGTCATGTCGCAGATCACAGGTCGACGGATCGTGCAAATGGTCAAGGATGATCTGAAACCGTCCGATATCATGACCAAAGCCGCCTTTGAAAACGCTATCAGGACCAACGCCGCGATTGGCGGGTCTACCAATGCGGTTATCCACATTTTGGCCATGGCGGGCCGTGTTGGTGTCGATATTACGCTTGATGACTGGGATCGCTGTGGGCGCGACGTGCCAACCATCGTGAACCTTTTGCCATCTGGAAAACACCTGATGGAAGAATTCTTTTTCGCGGGCGGCTTGCCCGTTGTTATCAAGCGCTTGGGCGAATACGGGCTGTTGAACAAGGATGCTATTACCGTCAGCGGTGGATCAATCTGGGACGAAGTGAAAGACGTTCAGAACTGGAACGAGGATGTGATCCTCCCCCGTGACAAGGCGCTGACCCAGTCCGGTGGCATCGCCGTTTTGCGCGGCAATATTGCGCCGAATGGCGCGGTGCTAAAGCCGTCGGCAGCGTCTCCTGACCTGATGGTGCATCGCGGCCGTGCCGTTGTTTTTGAAAACATCGAAGACTACAAGGCGCGCGTTGATCTGGATGATCTGGATATCGACGAGACTTGCGTGATGGTTCTAAAGAACTGCGGGCCGCGCGGGTATCCAGGGATGGCCGAAGTGGGCGATATGGCGCTACCGGCCAAGCTGTTGAAACGCGGGATCACGGATGTGGTCCGCATCAGTGATGCGCGCATGTCCGGCACGGCCTATGGCACCGTCGTGCTGCATACCTCGCCCGAGGCGGCAGCAGGTGGACCACTGGCGGTCGTGCAGGATGGCGATATGATCGAATTGGACGTGCCTGCGCGGCGCATTCATCTGGACATCAGCGACGCCGATCTGGCTGCACGTTTGGCCAAATGGGAACCTGCCGTTGCGCGCCCTGCCAGTGGATATGTCCAGCTTTATCACGACCATGTCACGGGTGCTGAAACAGGCGCTGATTTTGATTTTCTTGTCGGATGTCGCGGCAACGCTGTCGCACGGGAGAGCCACTAATGAAGATCGCCCTCGTCGGAATTGGCAAGATCGCGGTCGATCAGCATGTGCCTGCCATCGCCAACAGTGATGATTGGGAACTTGCCGCCACTGTAAGCCGTTCAGGTACAGTCGATGGCGTGCCGACCTACAAAGACATAGAGACTATGTTGGCCGAAAACCCCGAAGTTGAGGTGGTTAGCCTGTGCCTTCCGCCTGTGCCGCGCTTTGCCTATGCGCGGGCCGCTTTGTGCGCTGGACGGCATGTCATGCTGGAAAAACCGCCCGGGGCAACCTTGGCCGAAGTTCATGCGTTGCAAGACCTGGCGCGGGCGCAAGGGCAGACGCTTTTTGCCACGTGGCATAGCCGCATGGCGCGGGGTGTCGCGCAGGCCAAGGCGTTTCTGGCCGGTAAATCCGTCACCAAGGGCCACATCACGTGGAAAGAGGACGTGAGGCGCTGGCACCCCGGCCAAGATTGGGTCTTTGCCCCCGGTGGCATGGGTGTGTTTGATCCGGGAATCAACGCATTGTCGATCCTGACCGAAGTCCTGCCCGCACCCGTGCATTTGCAGGATGCAACTTTAGAAGTGCCGGAAAACTGCCAAACCCCGATTGCAGCAAGACTGACGTTCACCGACCGGATCACGGCCGATTTCGACTGGCGACAGGAAGGGCCGCAAAGTTGGGACATGTGGATCGAAGCGGCCGATCACCGCATTGAACTGCAGATGGGCGGCAGCAAAATAATCATCGACGGCGTGGATGTAACTGCGAACGCCAGCGGAACGTCCCTCTTGGGTGAATACCCAGCACTTTATGCCCATATGGCGAAATTGGTAAAGAGCGGCGCAAGTGATGTCGATCTTTCGCCCATGATCCACGTATCGGATGCAATGACCCTTGGAAAACGCGTGTCGGTTTCCGCCTTTGATATGTAGTTTCTTGGCTTGTCCCAACACCCCGTCTTGGGCCCTATGGCTGAAATGACCAACGAGGGCTGAGATGGCGATTCTTTTAGGCGTTGATACAGGCGGCACATATACTGACGCCGTCCTCTTGGACGAAGACACCAATACTGTGCTTGCAGCGGCCAAATCGCTCACGACGCGCCCTGATCTTGCCCTCGGGATCGGACGGGCCATTGATGCCGTTTTGGGCGAATCCCGCGTTGATGGCGGCCAGATTGCAATGGTTTCTTTGTCCACGACCCTCGCGACCAATGCTTTGGTCGAAGGTCAGGGTGGCCGCATCGCATTGGTCTTTATCGGTTTTGATGCCGCCGAACTAAACCGGGCGGGACTGACAGACGCTTTGGCTGGCGATCCGGTTATCATGCTTGCCGGTGGCCATAACCATGCGGGTGGCGAAGCCGCGCCGCTTGACCTGTCCGCCCTTGAATCGCGCTTGGCGGACCTGCCCGAGGGTTTGACAGGGATCGCCGTTGCCGCCAGTTTTGCCACACGAAACCCCGCGCATGAAATTGCCGCGCGTGATCTGATCCGCCGCGTGACGGGTAAACCGGTAACCTGCAGCCACGAGCTTTCTTCGGCACTTGGCGGACCAAAGCGGGCGCTTACCGCGGTTTTGAATGCCCGATTGATTGGCATGCTTGATCGTTTGATTGGTGCCTGTGAAGGGCATCTTGCTAAGGTCGGAATCCATGCCCGCCTGATGGTGGTGCGCGGCGACGGCGCGCTTGTTTCGGCGGAATTAGCGCGCGAACGCCCCATTGAAACTATCCTAAGCGGCCCTGCAGCCAGCATTGCCGGCGCGAGTTGGCTAACTGGCGAAACAGACGCACTGGTGAGCGACATTGGCGGCACCACCACCGACATTTGCTTACTTCGGGACGGCAAGCCCAAGATTGATCCTCAAGGGGCCCGTGTTGGCCCGTATCGCACTATGGTCGAAGCCGTGGCAATGCGCACATGGGGGCTTGGTGGTGATAGCGAGGTCCATATCCAAGACGGGTTGGCAGGAGGATTGCAGCTTGGTCCGCGTCGCCTGATGCCTGTGTCACTGCTGGCCCAAGACCATCCCAAACTGGTTCATGATGCATTGGATCGTGCCCTAACGACAGACAGCCCACCACACGAGGCGGGACGCTTCGTGGTGCCACATTGGGACACGGCACCGGAAGGGTTGGACAAACGAGAGGCTGCGGTTCTGTCGCGGCTCACCCACGGGCCCGTCCGCCTGCAGGATGCAGTGGAAACACGGGTCGAAGCCCCAGCCCTGGAACGATTGGTCAGGCGCGGGGCTGTCATGATTGCAGGCGTAACCCCGTCGGATGCCGCGCATGTACTTGGCCAATTGGAGGCATGGGACGTTGTCGCAGCGCAAAAGGCGCTCGCGCTGTTTGCCCGCCGAAGAACGGGCAGCGGGGATACAATCGCCAAAAGCGGAGCAGCCATTGCGCAGATGATAATTGATCAGCTGACACAACAAACCGCCCATTGCCTGCTAGAGGCAGCTTTTGACGAGGACGATTGGGATTGGGGTAGTCATTCGGCGCACTCACTGGGGCGGCATCCGCTGTTGCAGGCGGGCCTTGCGGGGCATCAGGGCGTCTTGCGTTTTAATGCGGGCCTCAATGTTCCTGTAATCGGGTTGGGTGCATCGGCCCAGAACTATTATGGCGCAGTCGGCAAATTGCTGCACACGCCGACAATTCTGCCAGCCCATGGTGGTGTAGCAAATGCCATCGGCGCTGTTGTTGGACAGGTGGCAATGCATGAAAGTGGCAGCGTGACGGGCGCCGGTTCGGGAGTGTTTGTGGCGCATTTACCCGATGGGCCCAAGCGGTTCGGTAATGCCGAAGACGCAATCGAAGCGCTGACACAGGCGCTTGAAATTATCGCCAAAAGCAAGGCGCGCGCCGCCGGAGTCGAAGAAATCAGGCTGACCCAAGACCGCAGCATCAAGGCTGCTGAGATCGAGGGTCAGTCGATGTTCATCGAAGCGACAATCAAGGTGACAGCACAGGGCCGCCCCCGCATTGCCGTTGATTAGTGTCTATTCTGCTGCGTTATGGCGCGGCAGAATCCAATCCGGCCGCACGAAGTGGCAGGTATAACCATTGGGCAGTCGCTCAAGATAATCCTGATGCCCAGGCTCTGCCTCCCAGAACGCGCTCGCTGGCGCGACTTCGGTCACGACCTTGCCGGGCCACATCCCGCTTGCTTCAACATCAGCGATCGTGCCCATCGCCTCTTCTTTCTGAGCGTCATCAACATAATAAATCGCCGAACGATACGACATGCCACGGTCATTACCCTGACGATTGGCCGTCGTCGGATCATGGATCTGGAAAAAGAACTCCAACAGTTTGCGATAGCTCATCACTGATGGGTCAAAGATGATCTCGATCCCTTCAGCATGGGTGCCGTGGTCACGATAGGTCGCGTTGTCAACATCGCCACCCGTATAGCCCACGCGTGTGGAGACTACGCCGGGCATCTTGCGTATCAGATCTTGCATGCCCCAGAAACATCCGCCTGCCAAAACTGCGCGTTCGCTCATGCTACGTCCTCCACTTGATCGATGAATGCGCCATAGCCTTCGGTCTCCATGTCGAAGCGTGCGACAAACCGCAGGCTGGCACCATTGATGCAATAACGCAAACCGCCGCTTTCGGCAGGTCCGTCGGGAAAGACGTGGCCAAGGTGGCTGTCACCATGCGTGCTACGCACTTCGGTTCGGATCATGCCGTGGGTCATGTCGCGCAGTTCATTAACGTGGATGTCCGCGATCGGTTTGGTAAAGCTTGGCCAGCCACAGCCGCTTTCATATTTATCCGATGACGCGAACAGCGGCTCGCCTGACACGATATCCACGTAGATTCCGGGCTCTTTGTTATCAAGATAAGGACCAGTCCCCGCGCGTTCAGTCCCACTTTCCTGAGTAACGCGATACTGTTCCGGCGTCAGGGTAGCAATCACATCTGGGTTCTTGTGATAGGTGGTCATGGCGTCCCTTTCTTCTGGTTAGAGGAAGAATATGGGGCAAGAGAACACAATTGCGAGCGATGTTGCAAGCTGCTCAATTTGCGGTGACCGGATACGACATCCTACACCGCCTCACATTCGCGTCAGAGCGATTGCACCAAACCGACGCATCAGCCACAACCAAAAGACAAGAGAGGTAACAGCATGCTCGACGCGACTGCGCGCAAGATCATCGATCCACCGCTAAACGTGCTTGGTCGCGCAATTGCGGCGCGTGGCGTTTCTGCTGATGCAGTGACACTGGCCGGGCTCGCAATTGGGTTATCGGCCGCGGCGCTCATTGTGTTTGGTGCGTTTACGGCCGCGCTTGTTCTTCTCCTTGTGTCACGTATTGCAGATGGTCTTGATGGTGCTGTTGCACGGGCCACGCGAAAAACGGATTTTGGCGGTTACCTCGATATCGCTGCCGACTTTTTGTTCTATGGCGCTATTCCCCTTGGATTTGTGTTGCATGACACAGGTGCAAATGGCGCCGCAGGGGCGTTTCTACTGACCAGCTTTTACTTCAATGGCACGAGCTTCCTTGGCTACGCGATCCTTGCCGAAAAGGCGAAAATGCAAACCACGGCACAGGGGCAAAAGTCCCTCTATTATTCAAATGGCATTCTAGGCGGCACTGAAACTATCATCTTCTTTGTGTTCCTTTGCCTCTTTCCCGCTTACTTTTCCCAGATGGCATGGGTCTTCGGCGCGTTGTGTTTTGCCACGGCTGCGTTGCGTATTCATGCTGCACGACAACTTTTTACTGCCTGAAAGGCTCCGGATTTATGAAACACCTTGCCCTCGTTGCCGCCCTGCTCGCGCCGCTGCCAGCACTTGCCAATCCTGATCCCGCCGATTGGGATTCGGTTCTTGCCGAGGCGCAGGGACAGACGGTGTACTGGAATGCCTGGGGTGGGTCGACGACCACGAACGATTTCATCGCGTGGGTCGGAATGCGCGTTGCCGAGGACTATGGCGTTACGCTTGAACACGTCAAACTGACCGACACCGCCGACGCCGTGACCCGTGTGCTAAGCGAAAAACAGGCCGGTGTAGACGATGGCGGCGCGATAGACATGATCTGGATAAACGGCGCAAATTTTGCGGCGATGAAGGATGCGGACCTGCTTTTTGGACCATTTGCCGAGCACCTGCCCAATTGGTCGGTCGTCGATACCGAAGGCAAAACCGTGCAGACTGATTTCACCGTGCCGGTTGAGGGATACGAGGCCCCTTGGGCGATGGCGCAAGTCGTCTTTATCCACGATACCGCCGATCTGGCCGAGCCGCTTGGCAGCATGCAAGCGATTCTTGAATGGTCCACCGCCAACCCTGGACGCTTTACTTACCCACAACCGCCAGATTTCCTTGGTGCGACCTTTCTCAAGCAGGCGCTTGTCGATCTGATCGAAGATCAGACGCCGTTTTATTCTGCTGCCACCGACGAGAATTATGCCGAGGTTACAGCCCCGCTTTGGGGCTACCTTGATGCGCTCACACCAACGCTTTGGCGCCAGGGTCGCGCCTATCCCGCCACTGGCCCGGCGCAATTGCAAATGATCGCCGATGGCGAGGTCGATCTTGCGATTTCCTTTAGCCCAGGCGAGGCAACGGCTGCGATTGCGAATCAACAACTGCCAGACACGGTTCGGACCTTCGTCTTGGACAAAGGAACCATCGGTAACGCCAGCTTTGTCGGCATTCCCTACAATTCGGGTTCCGCAGCTGGCGCAATGATCGTCGCGAACTTCTTGATGTCCCCCGAGGCACAGGCCCGCGCGCAAAACCCCGAAGTTCTGGGTTATGGCACGGTGCTGGACATGACCGCCTTGAATGCCGAAGACCGCGCATTGTTTGATGCATTGGATCTTGGCATCGCGACACTGTCCCCTGCTGCCTTGGGCAGCGTCGTCGCCGAACCGCACCCAAGCTGGATGACGCGGATCACAGATGACTGGATCAGCCGCTACGGTAGCGCGCAATAGGGATACGGGCGCCAAACCACGATGCCGCGCGCCATCACCCTCATTCCAATCGCAACCCTGCTTGCGATGCTTGGCCCAGTTATTGCCGGGCTATGGGGAACCGTCTTGCCCGCCTTCGGCCATTTGCCGGTAGCGGGTTTTGACGGGCCGTCCCTTGATCCATTTCGCGCCCTTTTGGCGACCCCCGGAATTGGAACAGCAACGCGGCTATCGGTGACAACAGGGCTACTTGCGACCGGCCTGTCAGTTCTGATCGTCGCGCTTATCGCCGGTGGATGGTCAGGCACCCGCGCGTTTCGATTTCTTGAAAAGTTACTCTCGCCGCTCTTATCCGTACCGCACGCCGCTGCTGCCTTTGGGCTGGCCTTTCTTATCGCCCCTTCCGGTTGGATCGCGCGGCTGATCTCGCCCGGTCTGACTGGATGGGAGCGCCCGCCCGATCTGTTGATCTTAAACGACACCTTCGGATTGGCCATGACGGCAGGTTTGGTTGTCAAAGAGGTGCCGTTCCTTCTTTTGATGACCATCGCAGCCCTGGGCCAAACGCAACCACGTCAAAGCCTGATGGTCGCGCAATCCCTTGGATACGGGCGGCTGACCGGTTGGCTTAAGGCGGTGTTTCCGCGTGTCTATGCACAGATCAAATTGCCGATCTATGTTGTGCTCGCTTACTCGATGTCCGTCGTTGATGTTGCGGTTATCCTTGGACCAACGACGCCACCGCCGCTCTCGGTATTGATCGTTAAATGGATGGGTGATCCCGACCTTGGGATGCGGCTCTTGGCGGCAGCTGGGGCTTTGCTGCAACTTGGGTTGGTTGTGGCCACACTTGGGTTGTGGCGATTGGGAGAGATGGTTGTCAGGAGACTTGGACACGCTTGGATCATGCGCGGCGGACGCGGGCGGCTTGATTGGGCGCTGCAGCCAGCTGGATTGCTATTTGGAGGGCTTACTGCTGCCGCGATTTTCGCGGGCCTTGCGGGGCTTCTTGTCTGGTCGTTTGCGGGGTTCTGGAGCTTTCCAAACGTTTTCCCCGATAGCTTTGGCCTACGCACATGGATGCGACATGGTCCCGCCGCAGGTGGCGCATTTGCGGAAACGTTCTGGGTCGCCACCGCTGTGACGGGGCTTGCGTTGCTTTTTGTTATTGGCTGCCTCGAGGCCGAACACCGCAGCAGGCGCAAATTGACGTCGTCGGGCTTATGGCTTTTGTATTTGCCGCTGCTGGTGCCGCAAACAGCCTTTCTGCCCGGCTTGCAGACGTTGCTTTTGGGGGTTGGTGCCGATGTTGGGCGTGGGCCGGTTATTGCGGCGCATCTGGTCTTTGTGCTGCCCTACGTTTTCCTGTCACTTGGGGATCCCTATCGCGCTTGGGACACACGCAACGGGGTTTCGGCTGCGGCACTTGGGGCCTCGCCAAACCGCGTTTTTTGGCAAGTGCGTTTGCCGATGCTGCTGCGGCCCGTTTTGATTGCAAGTGCTGTTGGGCTTTCGGTATCTGTTGGCCAATACCTACCGACTTTGCTGATTGGCGGTGGCCGCGTTTCCACGCTCACAACCGAGGCTGTCGCGCTTGCCTCTGGGGGTGACCGACGCGCGATTGCGGTCTACGGTTTGGCGCAGACTGCTGCTGCGCTTGTGCCATTTGCGTTGGCCCTCGCAATTCCCGCTTTGGTCTGGCGCAATCGACGAGGGCTACATGGCTAGAGGTCTTGAGCTACGCGATGTGGTGATCCGCAAGGGCGGGCAAGTGCTTGTCCAAATGAACACCCTCATCGGGCCTGGTGAAGTGCTGAGCATTATGGGGCCGTCAGGTTCAGGAAAATCGACGCTGCTTGCCTTGATCACCGGAAACCTTGCGCCCGATTTCCAAGCGACGGGCGAGGTTTGGCTTGACGGGAATGACATATCGAAACTGCCCACACATCAGCGGCGCGCTGGGATCCTTTTTCAGGATGATTTGCTGTTCCCGCATCTGAGCGTCGGGGCAAACCTTGCCTTTGGGTTGCGCAGTGGCGGCACGACAGGCGAGCGCGCCGAACGCGTGAACGAGGCACTGCGAGAAGTTGAATTGGACGGTTATCAAGACCGCGATCCCGCGAGGCTCTCGGGTGGTCAGAAAGCACGCGTTGCCTTGATGCGCATGCTTCTGGCTGAACCCTGCGCTCTTCTCCTCGACGAGGCGTTTTCGCGACTGGACGCAGACCTGCGCACGCAAGTGCGCGATCTTGTGTTCGAGCGCGCCCTTGCACGCGACCTACCCGTCATCATGGTGACCCACGACATCGAAGACGCGCGCGCCGCTGGTGGAAAAATATACAATATTGGGGCGCGCTGACCTACGGGGCGTTAAGAATTGACAGGGCCGATTGACGCCCCCATGGTCTATCAAATTTGCAGTGCCAACAGGGTGAGGACAAGGCCATGATGTTAGGCGAAATACTATCAGCCGCGCGAGATTCCGGCGCGGGCATCGAAGACTGGCTGGCCCCTGCGGAACCAGAAATCTGGTCCGCACTCGGCAAGGCAGCCGAGGCCGAAGGTATTGACCACGCCACCTATGCCCGGTTGGCCGTTGCCGATTTTTCCAGCAGCGCACCCGAGGAAGACTGGGCAACCATGATGAGCCGTATGCGCAATGCCAATGATCCCGGCCAATCCTGCCTGCTATCCATGATCACATGGCGCATGAACCGTGTTGTTGGCGCATGCGGCCATAGCCACTAAGCGCTGGATAACTTTGGTGGAGCAATGGTGCCGCTGATAGGACTCGAACCTACTACCCCATCATTACGAATGATGTGCTCTACCTGATGAGCTACAGCGGCCTATTGGGGCGGCTGATAGCACCCCGGATGTTGACGGAAAAGGCCTATTTTTCCACGATATCTTCTTCATCAATGACTTCGGCGTCGATTGTATCAACGTCAAAATCCTGCATATCGACGACCAAATCCTCGGACTTGTCCGCGATCTGCCCAACAATCAGTGGCAACATTTTGACGCCCGCAGGCATAGCGACTTCGCCTGACGACGGGGTTTTCCATGATAGCGTATCAAAAGACCCGCAATTGGTGCAGACTGGGCTCCAAGACGAATGGATGTTCTGGCACTTATCACAGACCCACTGCGGCCCGCGTGATGCCGTAAGCGCTTTGGCCAGCCAGCCACGCACGATCTGATCGTCGCTTCCCTCGCCACGCTCGATTGCTGCCATCAAAGTAAGGTTTCGCGCGGTTGGGCCAGATTCCACCAGATCATGCAAAGCGCTGCGCGCCTGGAGGAAATTCTCGGCTGCGATCTGCAGTTCGCAATTCAACATGATCGTTTCAGGATTATCAGGATTGATGCGGGTCAGTGCATGAAACCGCTTGATCCGCTGGCTCGGGTCTTCATCGGGCACGATCTCGGCAAATGCGGCCGCAAGATCGGGGTGTGGATGCACTTCCCACGCTTTTTTGATGACTCGCGTGGCGTAGCGGGCGTTGCCCTGTTCGATATAGCTGCGCGCGGCCATCACGGCGGCGGGTACCAAATCGGGCGACAGGCGGTTTGCCTCAATCGCGGCCTCACGGGCGCCGATTGAATTGCCCTCGGCCAGAACTTCGCGAGCTTCGGATAATGCCAGAACCGCATCGCGGCGTTTATGCACATCGCGCGGAAGCGAGCCGCTCTTGAGTTTCGCCGCCAGCGTCTTGCGCGCACCGTGCCAATCCTCGGTCGAGGCCTGCAATTGCAACAGGACGTCCTGCGTTTCGACATGCTTGGGCTTAATCGCAAAGGCCTTCTCGGCCAATTTCAATGCCGTAGCGGTATCACCGTCAGCCAGCTTTTGTTTCATGATCCCGCGCACACCAACGAACCGGGTGCGGTCGTCTTCAAGCAGTCGTTTATAAGTTTCTTCGGCCTTGCGACGATCACCGGCCAATTCGGCAGCTTGGGCAGTCAGCAACGTCGTCAATTCGGGCCGTTCAAGATATTTTTCCGCCTTGGCGGCCTTGGCCAGCGCCAATTGCCCCTCGCCAGACGCCAACGCCATCATCCCTTCGGACAAGGCCGTGAAGCCCTTGCGTTCACGGTTACGGCTGAAATAGCGCGAAATCGCCGTTTCATCACCGTTCAGGAACTTAAAGGTCGCAACCAATAACCCCATCAGCTTTAGCAGCAACCAAACAGCCAGAACCAATAATACCAGCCCGATAAGCAACATCAGCGGCGACAGGTTCGCGTTGTAGCCTGCGATCGTGATGTCCGCGCCACCGGACATGTTTAGCAGATAAACCGCCCCGTATGTGAGGCCAGTCACGATAGCGATGAACGCGACAATCTTAATCAGGGACCAAAGCATCTGGGCAACCTCAATTCTGGTTCAGGGTTTGGGACAGGGATTGGACCCCGGCGATTGCATCAGCACGCGCTTGTGCTTGCCCGACCCAGTCAGTCAGGGCGGCGCGGCTTACTTCGGGGAGTGTTTCGATTTCGGCAAGCGTGTCGGACAAGCGGCCAGACCGCAGGGCCGCTTCGGCACGAGACAGGATCGCGTCGGGATCACCACCTTCGCGTGGCACGACTGAACGGACATCAAGCTGATCGCGCAAGAAGGCACCAAATCCGCCGGTTTCGCCGGCGACGCCTTCGTCACGGGCAGTGGACAACGCCGCACGGGCCGCGGCCGGAAATTCATCCCGCAGCGCTGTGAGTGTCGAAACCCCTCTCGCCGCAGCCAGCACAGCTTGCGGAATGTCCATTTCTGTCACGGATTGCAGATCCGTCAATGCATCCTCAAATGCCTCGCCAGTATCCAGCGCCACCTGAATGCGACTTAATGCAGCGCGCGCCGTAACGGCCTGCGCTATCGCAACCGAATCAAGTTCAATCGCCTGCGTTTCGCTTTGGGTAGCAGCGCGTTGGCTCGCGGCTTCCTCGGCCATCGCGCGCACAGATTCTTGCTGCGCGGCCATTTCAGCACGCATCGCTTCAAGCTCGCGGTCGTATGCCGCAAGTGCTGTGTCTGACAATGTACCGTCGGCACTGGAGCGCTTCTCAACTTCGGAAAGTCGCGCATCAAGGGCACCTAGGGAAAACTCTAACTCTTCAATGCCTTGCGAAAGGTCTGTTTGCGTCAGCCCGATGGCAGCCTCAAGCCCCGCAAGATCGACTGGTGGCGGCACCGCCGCGATCTGCGTTTCCAATTCTGCAATCTGCGCACCCTGATCTGCGATCATCTGTGCCATATCCTGTGATTGCTGGGCGCCCGACAAATTCGTGTATGAGGCTACCCCAAATCCCAGCGCTGCAGCAGCTGCGCCACCAAGTAACAGGGGAAGAAAACCGCTTCTGCGCTTTTCTGTGTCGGCCGCGGGTTCTTCCACTTGAACTTCAGGCTCTGCCGGCTCCTCGTCGCGGGGCAAGTCGGTTTCAGCGTCGTCAGCAGGCATACCATCCTGCGCGGGCGACTCGTCGGTGATCGCTTCAGCCTTGGCAGGCTCTTCCACCACCTCGGCTTGCTCAACCTCGTCCTCGGCAATCACTTTGGCTTCTTCAACGATGTCGTTGTTCTTGGCTGCGGCTTTGCTTTGCCGTGCTGGTTTCTTTGCCATTTTGACACCCTCTCCGATTCCGGACTTATTTGGTCGCAAGTCTATCCCGCACCGAAGCGGCCCTCAAGCGGCGTTGGGGTAGGGCATACCGTCTCAGCCAGTTGCATTATAAGCTCTCGCATCGCTTCTCCGTTTGGCGATCGCGCCGTTTTTACGGTCACAGGACAAAGGTTCTTTGCCGCTTTTGCGGCGGCATCGCTGATGGCTGCAACCAATATCCGCGCTTTAAAAGGGCCCTGTTCCATAACTAGCGCAGCGCTTCTGGGCGAATATAGGGGAAGTATCACCGGTTCTTCACCGCCAAGTGCGCGGCGCGCGGCGTCCGAAAGCGGCACTGCGATCTGATCATAGACCACAGCTTCATCGCACAGGATTCCCGCTGATGTCAGTTGCGCCGCAAGATCACTGCTCACATGTCGACCACGAAGGTACAGAAGCGTGCCGGTAGGATGTTGTGTCTGCATCGTCTGAGCCAATGAGTTGGCATCATGCGCTACGGTTACAACATCAAACCCCGCCCTGCGTGCGGCTTGCGCCGTTTTCGCGCCAACGCACCAGCACGAAGCCCCGTCTTTGATTTCAAACGATGCGCAATTGGTCACGCCATGTGTCGAGGTGAAAATGTATCCAGCGACGTTCTTGCTTGGCGGCGTTGCAGCAACCGGCGCGATCTCGATAACCGGCGAGACTATTACTGTGCACCCTCGCGCAACCATACCGTCAAGTCGGGTGGCCAGCCGCATGGCAGCGTCATAGGGGCGTGTGATGATGATCGTGGCCGACACTTGCACCCCCTCGCGCCATTGTTTGCGGAACGACTGAGTGTTACCTGCCAAGGACAAAGGCGCAACCGGAACCCGCAATGACCGCAGAACTGACAATCCTTGGTATTGAGAGCAGCTGCGACGACACGGCAGCAGCAGTTGTGCGCGGTACACCGGACAGGGCGCAAATTCTGTCGTCGGTCGTGTTCGAACAAACAACTTTGCACGCGGATTTCGGCGGGGTCGTGCCAGAAATCGCAGCACGGGCGCATGCCGAAAAGATTGACTACTGCGTCGAAGACGCCTTGCAGCAAGCCGGCATCACCCTTGACGCGATTGATGCGATTGCCGTCACCGCTGGCCCGGGCCTTATTGGGGGCGTCCTGTCGGGTGTGATGTGCGCCAAAGGTCTCAGTGCTGCGACCGGCAAGCCCCTGATAGGAGTGAACCATCTTGCCGGGCACGCGCTTACACCGCGTCTGACGGATGGTGTGGCCTTTCCATATTTGATGTTGCTTGTTTCGGGCGGCCATTGTCAGTTTCTACTGGTTGAGGGGCCAGAGACCTATCGTCGGCTTGGCAGCACAATCGACGACGCCCCCGGCGAAGCATTCGATAAGACCGCGCGTCTTTTGGCGCTGCCCCAACCTGGTGGTCCTTCGGTCGAGGCGACTGCGCGTAACGGTAACCCAGGCAAATACAAGCTGCCCCGCCCGTTACTGGATCGGCCCGGTTGCGACATGTCTTTTTCGGGCCTCAAGACCGCCCTGCTTCGTGCTCGTGACGGGGTCGTCAATGAACACGGTGGATTGCCAAAACAGGACCGCCACGATCTTTGTGCCAGCTTTCAAGAGGCCGTTGCCGACGTTCTTGCTGAAAAGTCACGCCGTGCGCTTGAGATTTACCTTGCCTTGAACCCGACGCGACCTGTCTTTGCCGTTGCTGGCGGGGTTGCCGCGAACACCGCAATCAGAACCGCTTTGAATGCTGTTTGCGCCAAGTTAGAGACTGAATTCGTCGCTCCGCCGCTCGCGCTTTGCACCGATAATGGGGCGATGATTGCCTATGCGGGCCTTGCGCGGTTCGCGCTGGGCGCACAAGATGATTTGACCCTTTCGGCGCGACCTCGATGGCCCTTGGACAAGACAAGTCCAGCGCTGCTAGGGTCCGGTAAGAAGGGGGCAAAGGCATGAGTATTGCAGTTATTGGCGCGGGTGCGTTTGGAACGGCTCTCGCGATTGCATTGTCGGCGAACGGCGATCACGTAACGCTATGGGCCCGCGATCATGATGCTGTCGCACAAATGCAGAGCGCGCGCGAGAACACGCGGCGCTTGGCCGGTGTCCAGTTTCCAGGAAGTTTGGTCATAACGGCCGATATTGCTGACGCTTTTGCTTGTGATGTGCTGCTCTTGGCTATTCCTGCTCAGACTTTGCGCGGCTTCCTTAAAGAACACGCGATCGGTTTGCGCGGCAAGTCGTTGGTAAGCTGTTGCAAGGGCATCGATATCGAGACTGGCGACGGGCCAGCCGATTTAATCGCGCGATTCGTGCCTCAATCGACGCCTGCGGCACTAACCGGACCCAGCTTTGCGAGCGATATCGCGCGCGGTCTGCCGACTGCCCTCACATTGGCCTGCGCGCAAGAGGCCGCCGGCGAAATGCTGCAAGCCGTGCTATCAACCGCTACAATTCGCCTTTACCGCACGACCGACATTGCGGGCGCACAGCTTGGTGGGGCGATCAAGAACGTGTTGGCAATTGCCTGCGGGGCCTGCATGGGCGCCGGGTTTGGGGAAAGCGCGCGCGCGGCCCTGATGACGCGCGGCTTTGCAGAAATGCAACGGCTTGCCGCAGCCTTTGATGCGCATCCCGATACTCTGGTTGGGCTGTCAGGCTTTGGCGATCTTGCATTGACCTGCACGTCCGACCAGTCACGTAACTATCGCTATGGCTTTGCCCTCGGTAAGGCCGCTGATTTTGATGCATCAACCACCGTTGAGGGTGCCGCGACAGCAAAAGCAGTCTCTAAGTTAGCCAAAAAGCTAAATATCGACCTTCCGATCTGCGCTGTTGTGAACGGGTTGGTCAGCACTGAAATGACAGCAATGCAGGCGATGCAGACACTCCTGTCGCGCCCCCTAAAGGAAGAATAAAGATGCGTTTTGCCCTGATCACCAAAGACAAAGAAGACCACATCGACATGCGCAAAGCCAATCGCGATGCCCATCTTGCCTATATCGCACATACCGGTGTCGTCGAGATGGCAGGGCCTTTCGTTGGCGTCGATGGCGTCATGTCGGGCTCGCTAATCGTGATGGATGTCGCTGATCTGGCGGCTGCGCAGGCTTGGGCCGACAATGATCCCTATGCCAAAGCAGGATTGTTCGAGAAAGTACAGCTTGAGCACTGGAACAAGGTTATCGGCTGATGGCCTATTGGTTATTCAAATCCGAGCCCTCTACTTGGGGCTGGGACGATCAGACCGCCAAGGGTAGCGCGGGCGAAGAATGGGACGGCGTGCGAAACTATCAGGCACGCAATTTCATGCGCGAAATGAAGGCCGGCGATTTGGGTTTCTTTTACCATTCCCAGACGGAAAAGTCGGTGGTCGGGATTGTTGAAGTCTGCGCCCAAGCACATCCTGACAGCACGACTGACGATGATCGCTGGGATTGCGTTGATATAAAGGCCGTGCGCCCCTTTGTGCGGCCCGTTGCGTTGGACCAGATCAAAGCAGATGAACGGTTGGCCGATATGGTGCTCGTCAAGAATTCACGCCTGTCGGTGCAGCCGGTGAGTCAGGATCAGTGGTTGGTCATTTGTGCACTCGGCCAAACAACACCGTAGATAATGTGACAATTTGTCGCCATAGTTCCCTTCAGAAGTTGAACAAGGAGGGAACGATGGAGTTTTTGTCAGTGATTATCGCCGCTTTTGCGGGGTTCGCCTTTGGTGCGGTTTGGTACATGATCCTCGCCAAGCCATGGATGGAAGCGAGCGGGATAGAGGTCGGGAATGATGGGCGCCCCAAAGATGGCGGATCACCCGTTCCGTTCATAATGGCTGGTATCGCAATGTTGCTTGTTGCCGGCATGATGCGGCACACGTTTGCGCTGGCTGAAATCACGACGCTGGGCAAGGGACTGGTGTCGGGCTTGGGGATTGGGCTGTTTTTCATAAGCCCGTGGATCATGATCAACAACGCGTATGGGATGCGACCATTCAAATTGACCGTGATCGACGCAGGCTATGCTACATTTGGTTGCGCGATCATGGGATTGGTCTTGATGCTGTTCTAAAACGCGAGAAAGGGCCCAAGCATAACGCCCAGACCCTTTCTCTCACCCGCGTGCTCCCATAGCCACCACACACGTATATGAAATTCTGGTCCGGGCCATACTGGCCTTAGGTTCTGATAACCCAAAGTGGCGAGTCGACGCAAAGGAATAGCCCGTAAGACTTGTTTAAAATGCAAAACGCCCTCCCATAAGGGTGGGCGCTTACATAGGTATCCGTCTTGGGGTTAACCGTAGGCGGATTCTTTGCCAAAGTGCTTGGTCAGCATATAGTAAACGACTGCGCGATACTTGTTGCGTTCAGACTGACCATAGGTTTGCAGCGCGGAATTGATCCCTTCCATCAGCTCGGGGCCGTCAGCGAGGCCCAGCTTCTTTTTCAGGTAGTTTTCTTTGACGGTCTCAAGTTCGCTGGGTTGGCTACCAGCAACTGTCGAGGCATCCGCGTTATAGATCGCAGGACCGCATCCGATTGTGACCTTCGTCAGAAGGGCCATGTCAGGGGTCATACCGCATTTGTTCTTAAGATCGTCGGCATACTGCGCGATCAGATCGTCTCTCTTGCCCATTTGAAATCTCCCACCAATGATGCATCCGGCCGCGATTTTGCGGCGCTGGGCAAAGTTAAGGCGACAACGGGCGCCCAGTAAAGGAAAATCAGGGGGAAATCGTCGCTAGTCACCTCACTGATAGCATCGCCAATCGCCCGCATTTGACATTATAATTCACGATGCGAAATACTGGGAGCTTCCAGATGACCAACTCAAAAACAGTCAGCTTTACTCAAATGAAAGACGGCACCCGCGAAGACTACGCGCTACTCGAGACGCTTGAAAAGCCGTATCTTGCGATGACGGCTGATCGGATCATGGACGAATTGCGCCGCCAAGGCGACGTTTCGCTCGAGGGTTATCCGATCACGCGACTTGATCATGGTCTGCAATCGGCCACGCGTGCGCAGCGTGATGGCGCTGATATTGATTGGGTTGTTGGCACGCTGCTGCACGATATCGGTGACGGGCTCGCCCCGCAAAACCACGACCGTTTTTCAGCCGAGGTAATCCGGCCATTCGTGCGCTGGGATGTTGCGTGGGCCGTTGAACATCACGGTATTTTCCAGATGCTGTATTACGCGCATCACTATGGCTGGGACCGCGACGCACGTGACCAGTTCAAGGATCACGCCTGCTTTCAAAGTTGCGCTGCGTTCTGTGAGCGTTGGGATCAGTCATCATTCGATCCCAACTATGACGCGCTTCCGCTAGAACATTTCGCCCCGCTGGTTCGCCAAGTTTTTAGCCGCAAAGCCTATGATCCAGATGTCATTCGCGAAGGCTTTGTTTCATCCCTAACGTCCTAACAACAGCCATCGCATCCGCGCGATTGCAGATGGAAGCCGTCTGCATGCTGGCTGCTACAATCGGGTGGAAGTATAACGCAAAACCGCCCCAAACGTATTGGGGCGGTTTTATGTATCACGGTCATCAGGCATCGGTTTGACGCCAGATTAGTACCGGTAATGCTCGGGTTTAAACGGCCCGTCTGGCGATACGCCGATATAGGCAGCCTGTTCAGCGTTAAGTTTGGACAGCTTTACGCCGATCCGGTCCAGATGCAGGCGCGCAACTTTTTCGTCCAAAGCCTTTGGCAGGATGTAGACACCCGGCTGGTAGTCATCACCCTTGGTCCACAATTCGATCTGCGCCAGAACTTGGTTGGTAAACGACGCTGACATCACGAACGACGGGTGTCCCGTGGCGTTGCCAAGGTTCAGCAAACGACCTTCGGATAGCAAGATCAGGCGATTGCCGTTCGGCATCTCGATCATATCGACCTGTTCTTTGATGTTGGTCCACTTGTGGTTCTTCAACGCGGCAACCTGAATTTCGTTATCGAAGTGGCCGATGTTACCGACGATCGCCATATCCTTCATTTCGCGCAAATGCTCGATCCGGATGACGTCTTTGTTGCCGGTCGTTGTGATGAAAATGTCGGCAGTTGCGACGACATCTTCCAGCAGAACAACCTCGAACCCGTCCATGGCGGCTTGCAATGCGCAAATCGGATCGACCTCGGTAACTTTCACGCGGGCACCCGCGCCAGAAAGCGACGCAGCCGAGCCTTTGCCAACATCGCCGTAGCCCATCACAACAGCAACTTTACCAGCCATCATCGTGTCGGTCGCGCGGCGAATGCCGTCTACGAGGCTCTCTTTGCAGCCGTATTTATTGTCGAACTTTGATTTCGTAACGCTGTCATTCACGTTGATCGCAGGAAACGGCAGCTGGCCATTCTTGTGCAGATCGTAAAGACGGTGAACGCCCGTCGTCGTTTCCTCGGACACGCCCTGAATGGCGGCCTTGGTTTTTGCAAACCATCCGGGTGTCTCTGCAATGCGCTTTTTAATCTGCGCTTTGATCGCAACTTCTTCTTCCGAGCCTGGAACTGACAGCACGTCTTCACCGGCTTCCATCCGTGCACCAAGCAAGATGTAGAGCGTCGCATCGCCACCATCGTCCAAGATCATATTCGCGCCTTCGGGGAACATGAATGACTTGTCCAGATAATCCCAATGCTCTTCCAGCGACTGGCCTTTGATCGCGAAAACGGGTGTGCCGCCTTCGGCAATTGCTGCCGCTGCGTGGTCCTGCGTCGAAAAGATGTTGCAAGACGCCCAGCGCACATCGGCACCAAGAACGACAAGCGTTTCGATCAGCACGGCGGTCTGGATCGTCATGTGAAGCGATCCAACGATGCGCGCTCCCGTCAACGGCTTGGTTTCACCAAACTCGGCGCGGCAGGCCATCAGGCCCGGCATCTCTGTTTCGGCGATGTCAAGCTCTTTGCGGCCAAATGCGGCAAGCGCAATGTCCTTTACGATATAGTCATTTGCCATCTTGGCTGCTCCTGCATTCATCTATCGGGTGGCCCATAACATCGCACACCTGGTTAGGCAATCTCGGCGGCAAATGGTCACCCATGATTGATTGCAACGCCAGCGGCATGTGCTATCCAAATAAAATGAAACAACCACGCGCATGGCAACGGATGCTCTCGGGGCGACGGCTTGATCTGCTGGACCCGACTCCGATGGATATCGAAGTTGAAGATATCGCGCACGGGCTGGCCTTTGTCGCCCGCTGGAACGGTCAGACGTTCGGTGATTTCGCCTATTCGGTCGCCGAACACTCGCTTCTGGTCGAAGTTATCTATTCCCTCTTGAACCCCAAATCCGCTGTGAAATGGCGTCTTGCGGCGCTGCTTCATGATGCCCCTGAATATGTTATCGGCGATATGATTAGTCCGGTAAAAGCGTCTGTGGGTCCAGGCTATGGCGCCTTGGACGACCGATTAATGGCCGCGATTTATATCAGGTTTGGATTGCCGGCACAGGTTCCAGTTGCCGTAAAGAAACAAATAAAGAAGGCTGACAAGATCAGCGCGTGGCTTGAGGCAACCCAGATTGCCGGATTTACGATTGCCGAAGCGGATAAGTTCTTTGGCAAACCCGACCCTTACCTTGCCGAAAGCTGCAAAATCCGGCTTCGCGCGCCTGTCGATGTCCGCAATGACTTTACGGCCCGGCATGCCCAATTGCTAGCGTTGCTTTGAAGCATCGCGCACCCGCTAGCGCGGGCTACGTTTCGCCAAAATCCGTTGTAGTGTCCGTCGGTGCATGTTCAGGCGACGCGCGGTTTCGCTTACATTACGGTCACATAGTTCGTAAACGCGCTGGATATGCTCCCAACGCACGCGATCCGCGCTCATCGGATTTTCGGGGGGCGGCGGTAGCTTGTTACCAGTCGCCAGCAGCGCATTCATGACGTCGGCAGCATCGGCAGGTTTGGACAAATAATCAATCGCACCGATTTTGACAGCGGCAACGGCCGTCGCAATCGCACCATAGCCGGTAAGAACCACGATCCGGCTATCGGCACGCCGTTCGCGCAGGACTTCAACCACATCAAGGCCATTCCCGTCTTCAAGGCGCAAATCAACGACTGCGAATGCCGGGGGGCGGGCGGTCGCAATCGCTTTGCCCGCAGCAACGGAACCAGCCGTTTCTACAGAAAAACCGCGCTTTTCCATGGCTTTCGCTAGCCGTCGTAAAAAGGGTTCATCATCATCGACAAGCAATAGCGTTTTGTCGGGGCCAATTTCATCCAGATCCGTCATTAATTTACCCGCTCACGTCGTTTCTAACTACAGGTAGCCCGCCATATGGGTCGGGTCAATTAACCTAGGACGCCTCTACAAAGCACTCAAGCCGGTCAGCCATGTCTTCAGGCGTCACATCCCGGCGGAAAAACTCGACAAATCCGTACTCGGGAAACACCAGATAAGACATCGTTGTATGATCCATGAGGTAGTAATCTGGGTCGTCGCTGTCTTGCTTGGCAAAGTATGTGCGATACGCCCGCGAGGCGCCGGCAACCTGTTCCTCGGTTCCGCTAAGCCCGATCATCCGCTCGTGAAAATTGTCAGTGAAACCCTTAAGAAGTTCAGGTGTGTCGCGCGCAGGGTCGATCGAAATAAAGACTGGCGTGACCTCGACACCGCGTTCATCCAGTTCGTGAATCGCCAAGGCATTGCGCATGTTATCAAGCGGGCAAACATCAGGGCAGAATGTATACCCAAAATAGACAAGCGTCGGGCCGGTGATCACGTCTTGATCGGTCACCGTCACGCCATTTTCATCAACCAGTGTGAACGGCCCACCAATATCGCCACCCGCAACCTGACTGGCACGACAAGCGGCAAAGCGATCAGCAGGCGCGAAAATAGAAGACATGGCCAGTGCACCACCAACAAGGGCAACGACGGCAACACCAGCGGATATGGCAATAGCTTTACTCATTTGATCAGCTCCGTTTTTGGTTTCGCGCATTGATCGACTGCTCCAACACAAATAACAATGGTCCAGCTTGACGCATCCAAAGGCGGCACAATGACACAAACTGACTTTGATATGTTCTCGGCCCAAGGTCGAGGAAATTGGGTGCGGCTTCGCACGCTTGTGATCTTGCGATGGTTTGCGGTTGGGGGCCAGATTATAGCGCTTTTTGTTGCAACGCAGATCTTTGGCCTTCAGCTTGCAATCGGGCCAGCGGCGATGACGGTGGGCGCATCGGTCGTCGGCAATCTATTTGCGATGTTCCTTTACGCAGAAAGCAAGCGCCTAACGGTCATAGAGGCCACGATGATGTTGGTATTCGACATCTTGCAGTTGGCATTGCTGCTTTATCTGACAGGTGGATTGAACAACCCGTTTGCGCTTCTTCTTCTCGCGCCAGTGACGATCGGCGCGACGATCCTACCGTTTCGTCCAGCGACGTTCTTGGCGGTTCTTGCGATACTCGCGGTTTCGCTGCTCGCGCGATTCCATATTACACTTCTGGCGCCGGACGGCATGCCATTGGTTTTACCCAGCTTGTTCTTGTTCGGATCATGGGTCGCGCTGTTGATCGGGGTGCTGTTTCAGGCTCTGTATACGCGCAAAATTACCACCGAAACGAACGCCATGCGCGATGCGCTGATGGCCTCGCAAATGGCTCTCGCGCGGGAACAAAAGCTGACAGACCTTGGCGGCGTTGTCGCAGCTGCAGCACATGAACTTGGCACACCGCTTGCAACAATCAAACTTGTCAGCAGCGAGTTGATGGATGAATTGGCAGGCCAGCCAGACTTGCTTGAGGATGTCACGCTGATCCGTGAGCAGGCTGAACGTTGCGGTAACATCATGCGCTCGATGGGGCGGGCCGGCAAAGATGATCTACATCTGCGCCGCGCGCCGCTTGAAACTGTCGTCAAAGAGGCCGCAGAGCCGCATATGAACCGTGGCAAGGATGTGCGTTACGTTTTGGTTCCCGCGACTGGCAAAGAACACCTCCAACCGCAGATCTATCGCCGCCCTGAAATCATCCACGGACTTCGTAACCTTGTTCAGAATGCTGTCGATTTTGCGCGGACAGCTGTCCGAATCGAGTTGATCTGGTCGGAAAACAGCATTGTCGTGCGCATATCTGACGATGGCGAAGGGTTTCCGTCGTCCGTGATCGGCCGCATCGGTGACCCGTTCGTGCGACAACGGCGGCGGCGCGAAGATCGCACCTCTCGACCGGGCTATGAAGGCATGGGGCTTGGCCTATTCATTGCCAAGACACTACTGGAACGCTCTGGCGCGGTGCTTAGTTTTGCAAACGGCGGTGGGCGTATGCTGTCGGGGAGCCCTGGCGGGGCGATCGTCGTCGTTGAATGGCCGCGCGCAGCAATTGATGCCGGCTTGGCGCAAGACAGCGCAGGTCTTGGCCAAAATGCCCAAATTACCAGCTAGCCCCAGCTTAATACGGTATTAACCAATTTCTTTCACCTTAGCAGGGCATTGCTAAGGAGATCGCGCTGCGATGATGCTTTCAGAACTCGTACAGATCGTCTTTGCCACTCTTGTCGGGCTTTTAGGTGCAATTTCCGCTTTCGGCGCCATACTTTACTTTAGCAGGCGTGACCGCCAGACAGCGCGCGCGCTGCTGCAAGAGGCAGAGAGCACCGTCGTTTTCTTGTTCGATGATGAAAAACTCATTGATGCGACACCCGCGGCACGCATGCTTTTGCGGCGCCGCGATGGACGGCTTTCAGACTGGGAAGCGCTGATCGCCCTCTTGCGCCCAAGGTTTCCACATTTGCGCAAGCAACTCGCTAATCTCGCCGAAAGTAATCAGGATCGAATCGAGCCGGAAGACAAGGGCGCGGGCTTTATTGAGGCTGAGCTATGGGAAGGGCTTGCGCGCATCACATTGTCCGAAGGATTCGTTTCTGATGCCGAGAACACCGTCGATCCTGTGACGCTCGAAGCGATAGAAGACGAGCTTGAAAACCTCAGAAGCCTTGGCGAAGCCGCGCCGCAACTTATCTGGAAACAAGGCGCTGATGGAATCGTGACCTGGGCAAATCGTGCCTATCTTGACGTGGTCGAAATGATCAGCCCCACGATGGGCGACGAAACGCCGCCGTGGCCACCAGTGACCCTTTTTCACGACATCGAGCGAATCGAAAGCGATGCCCCGAGTATTCAGCGCCTTGCCGTCAAAGATGCGCTGGCGCAAACGGACTCGTGGTTTGATGTCACAAGCCTGCGGCGCGGTCATGGCACAATCCACTTTGGAATCGATGCCAACGCTGCCGTAAAGGCTGAAGCAGCCCAGCACAGCTTTGTTCAAACCCTTGCCAAAACGTTTGCGCAGCTCTCTATCGGGTTGGCTGTTTTTGACAAGAGCCGGAAGCTGGTCATGTTCAATCCGTCTCTCCTTGATCTCACGTTGCTACCTATCGAATTCTTGTCATCACGGCCCACCCTTCGAGCGATCTTGGACCGGATGCGCGAAAACCAGCGGCTTCCTGAGCCGCGCGACTATGCCACTTGGCGCGAAGAAATTTCTGCGCTCGAGACTCAAGCCTCGCGTGGCACTTACTGCAAAAGCTGGTCCCTTCTGGGCGGCGAAACCCTTCGGGTCACGGGACGGCCCCATCCGGATGGGGCAATCGCTTTTCTGTTCGAGGACATTAGTGCCGAAATCTCATTGACCCGGCGATTCCGCTCGCAGATCGAACTTGGGCAACATGTCATTGATGCGCTGGACGAAGCGATTGCTGTTTTCGCGACTTCGGGGCAACTCACCCTCTCAAACCGCGCCTATAACGACCTTTGGCATAGTGCGCAGGCGCAGTTCGGGCTGAGTGACAAATCAATCTCCCAAGAAGTCGCCGTCTGGCAAGAGCATTGTTCGCCAACGCGTGCGTGGTTGCAAATTACCAACTTCGTCGGCGCTTTTGGCGAGCGCAAGCCAATCACTGTGACCGTCCAGCTTCAGGACGGAAGAACGCTGCACTGCCGCATCGAACCGCTACCTGCTGGCGCGGCCCTCGTCGGGTTTTCGTTTGCCGCCCATGTCGGCATCACGCCCAAAGCCGAGGATATTTTGCCCCCGCTTGTTGCAGCTGGGGCTTGATTTGGCTTGCAGGTGCTGACCAAGGCCATAGTCTTGCAGAATGACTTTTCAGGCAGGGCCGATTGCCCTTCAATCCGAAGCAGAAACCGCGTTGTTCGCGCAGGATCTGGCCGCCATTCTGGTAGCGGGCGATACGATCCTGCTTGCCGGCCCGATTGGCGCTGGAAAGACAGCGTTTGCACGTGCCTTGATCCGTGCGCGCCTTGGAAATGACGAAGACGTCCCGTCACCCACATTTACACTGGTTCAGACCTATGAAGCCGGCGACACCGACATTTGGCACTGCGACCTTTATCGCCTGACTCAGATCGATGAACTGATCGAGCTTGGGCTTGATCATGCGTTTGAAACGGCGATTTGCCTGATTGAATGGCCGGATCGGCTTGGGTCATACGCGCCGCACGGTGCCCTCACTTTGACGATGTCAGCGCCGCAGTCCATGTCCGAAACCGCCCATCAAATGATCGTTTCTGGCAACGAGAAATGGGTCCGGCGCCTTGGGGGTCTGTTTGACTGATCGCGCAACCCTCGTGGAACAAGCACTTGCCGCAACTGCGTGGGCAGATTGGCAGCGCACGCCCCTTGCAGGGGATGCCTCTGCGCGTCGCTACCTGCGCCTGTTCAATCTAAAAGACGGGGCGACCGCCATTCTGATGGACGCTCCAACCGGAAATGGCGAAGACACCCGACCCTTTCTTGCTATTGCACAGCACTTGAATACGATTGGCCTCGCGGCGCCGCGTGTCTTTTTCGCCGATACAGAGCTTGGGCTTTTGATCCTCGAAGACCTTGGTGATGATCTGTTTGCGCGCTGGCTCGAAACCCACCCACAAGACGCCGAGGTGCTTTATCGTGCTGCCGTTGATGTGCTTGTTGCGATTGGCAAAACCGACCCGCCAAGCGGATTGCAACGGCTTGATCCAAAAACGGCCGCACAGATGACCGAACTTGCGACGCAATGGTATGCGACCAATGCGGCCAAGGACGACCAAGACGCCATAATCACGACCCTCGAAACGGCGTTGCGCCGCTTTGCTGACGGTCCCTACACATTGGCCCTTCGGGACTACCACGCTGAAAATCTTGTTTGGCGTCCCAAAAAATCTGGCACTGACAGGGTTGGCCTTTTGGATTTCCAAGACGCGCTTCTGGCCCACCCCGCCTATGATCTCGTCTCGCTATTGCGGGATGCGCGACGTGATATTTCACCCCAATTGCGCACCGATACCCGCGACTATTTCGCTGGGCAAACCGGAATGGAACCAACCGCGCTTGGTCAGGCCTGCGCCGTTCTGGGCGTACAGCGAAACCTGCGTATCCTCGGAATCTTTGCCCGCCTTGCACAGCGTGATGGCAAGCGGCGCTATATCGACCTGATCCCGCGCGTCTGGGCCCATTTGATGGATGACCTGGACCATCCCGACCTGAAAGACCTGCGTGAAATCATCCTGCGCGTCTTGCCGGAACCTGATGCTGAAACTTTATTGCTGCTGGGGAAAGCGAATGCCTAATTCTGTCCTTTTCTTCGCGGCGGGCTTGGGCACACGTATGGCCCCCCTCACTGATACCCGCCCCAAACCGCTTATTTGTGTCGCAGGCAAGCCGCTTTTAGATCATGCGCTTGAGCTTGCGGATGACGTTGCCAGAAAAGTGGTTAACGTACATTACAAGGCCGAGATGATCCGCACGCACATTGGCCAGCGCGACATCGCCATTTCAGATGAAACAACTGCGCTGCTCGAAACTGGGGGTGGGTTGCGACATGCGCTACCGCTGTTGGGCGATGGGCCGGTTTTCACGATGAACACTGATGCGGTCTGGCGCGGCCCAAATCCGCTCGACACGCTCCGCCAAGCCTGGAATCCAGATCGGATGGACGGTCTCATGCTGTTGATCGACCCAATGCGTGCCCTTGGGCACCGTGGCAAGGGCGACTTTGAAATCGCGCGGGATGGCAAATTGATCTGGGGACCGGGCATTATTTATACGGGCGCGCAAATTGTGCGGCCAGACGGGTTGCGCCGCGTGCAAGAAAGCGCGTTTTCAATGCACGTTCTGTGGAACCAGATGCTTGCCAATCAGCGCCTTTTTGGGGTGCATTATGAGGGTGAATGGTGCGATGTCGGGCGTCCTGACTGCATCCCGATCGCCGAAGCGATGCTTGGAAAGAAACCATGATGTTCAAGCCAACCACGACTCCACGCATTTTTGGACTACCTCCCGGCGCGGATTACGGGCGCGACCTTATTGATGGACTTCTGGGGCTGGCGGGACGGCTTGCACCAGAAGAATTCGCCAAGATCGAAATTTATGTGAACACCCGGCGGATGCAGCGCCGCCTATTCTCGCTGTTTGATGATGGCCCTGCCCGTCTGTTGCCCCGTATTCGGCTGATCACTGATCTGGCGCTTGATCCTTTGGCTGCCGATATGCCGCTGCCGGTTGCACCGCTCAGACGGCGGCTTGAATTGTCGGTTCTGCTTTCTGATCTTCTGGATCGCCAGCCTGATCTTGCTCCGCGTTCTGCGCTTTTTGATCTCTCTGATAGCCTTGCTGCATTGATGGATGAGATGCAGGGCGAGGGCGTGACGCCCGATGCGATATCTGGCCTAGATGTCACAGACCAGTCGGGCCACTGGGTTCGCGCGTTAAAATTCGTGCAGATCGTCCAACGCTATTTCGATGTGTCACAGGAACCGCCCGATCAAGAAGCACGCCAACGCCTTGTCATCGAACGACTGGTTGCGCGCTGGGCCACGAAACCACCGACCCACCCGATTATCGTCGCAGGATCGACCGGATCACGTGGGGCAACCGCGCTTTTCATGCGTGCTGTGGCGGGTCTGCCGCAAGGTGCGGTCGTTCTGCCCGGTTTTGACTTTGAAATGCCCGACTATGTTTGGGATCGTTTTGAAACTGCGCTGACCGGCGAAGATCATCCTCAATTTCGTTTCGCAAAGCTGTTGCGCGATCTGGATATCAGTCATCGGAACGTTGCCGTTTGGCATGGGCAAGCCAAAGGGAATGCACGCAATGCGCTTGTTTCACTTGCCTTGCGACCCGCGCCTGTCACAGACCAATGGCAGTCCGAAGGGTCCAAGCTCGTTGATCTTGCTGGCGCAACCAAGGGGCTGACGATTGTCGTTGCCAGCTCGCCCCGCGCCGAGGCCGAGGCAATTGCGCTGCGCCTGCGCCAAGCCGTTTCAGATGGTATTACCGCCGCGTTAATAACGCCTGATCGTATGCTAACGCGCCAAGTAGCGGCAGCACTCGAGCGGTGGAATATCACGCCCGATGATAGCGCGGGTCAGCCCTTGCCGCTTAGCCCACCTGGGCGGTTTCTGCGTCACGTCGCTGATTTGTTTGGAGAGCGGCTCACTGGCGAGGCCTTGTTGACCCTCCTCAAACATCCGCTCACCCATTCCGGCGAAGGGGGCCGCAGCACGCATTTGTTGCGCACCCGCGAGCTCGAACTGCAATTGCGGCGTTATGGCCCCCCCTATCCAGACGCTGAAAGCCTGCGTTCCTGGGCCGCGCGGCGCGAAAAGATTGATCCGGATTGTATCGGTTGGATCGAATGGCTGATCGCCGCCTTGGACGGGGTTGAAGCAACGGGCGATCGCGATTTGTCGTCGCATGTTGCAAGCCATCTGCAGCTTGCCAATCTGTTTGCAGCAGGGCCGGACGGTATCGGGAGCGGTGGGCTTTGGGACGAAAGTGCCGGGCGCGAGGCCAGGCGCATTTGTGACACCCTCGCGCTGCATGCAGATGCGGGTGGGCAGCTCGGAACGCGGGATTACGCCAAGCTTTTTGGCGCGGTGCTGGATACAGGCGATGTGCGCGACCGCGACAAGGGCCACCCGCAGGTTCTGTTCTGGGGCACACTCGAAGCACGGGTTCAAAGCGCCGATCTTGTGATCTTGGGCAGTATGAACGAAGGATCATGGCCCGAAGCCCCCAAGCCCGACCCATGGCTAAATCGTAAAATGCGTCTCGATGCTGGCTTGCTTCTGCCGGAACGGCGCATCGGCCTTGCTGCGCATGATTTTCAGCAAGCTATCGCTGGCCACGAGGTCTGGATTACTCGCGCGCAACGTTCTGACGCAGCCGAGACCGTGCCATCACGTTGGATCAATCGCCTGACCAACCTGCTGGGCGGCCTCAAGGAAAATGACGGCCCCGCGCTGCTAAAGAAAATGCAAGACCGGGGTGATGCTTGGCTTTCTATGGCAGCGCAGATTAGTGCGCCAAAAGAACCTTCAGCGCCGGCATTACGCCCTTCGCCACGACCGCCCGTTGCGGCGCGCCCCAAAGGCCTTTCGGTAACGCAAATCAAGACGCTTATCAGGGACCCTTACGCGATCTATGCCCGCCATATCTTGGGTCTGAACAAATTGGACCCTCTTACACCTGAACCGGACGCACCGTTGCGTGGCATCATCGTGCACGAGATTTTGGAACGCTTTGTGCGAGATGGCCCAGCGCCAAATCATCCTGATGCCCGCGCCAAACTTCTCCAAATCGCCACTGAGGCGCTGGACGAATTTTGCCCGTGGCCTGCGTATCGGGTGCTGTGGTTTGCACGGCTAGAGCGAGTCATTGATGCGTTTCTGAGCGACGACATCGCTCGCCGCGCTCTTGCGACGCCCGAGAAATTCGAGGAGCGGGGCGAAATCAGCCTTACAGGGATCGATTTTGAATTGCGCGGGATCGCGGATCGCATTGACCGCTGCGCAAACGGTGATGTCATTCTGTATGACTACAAGACAGGCACCCCACCAAGCCAGAAAGAACAAGGGCGGTTTGATCTACAGTTACTTCTTCTTGCTGCAATGACAGAACGCGGCGCGTTCAAAGGGCTAGGCAAGGCCCGCACCGAGGCGGCCGTTTATGTCGGACTTGGAAGTGATCCCAAAAACATCGAAGCCCCCCTTGAAGAGTACCCCGCCGATAAGGTTTGGGCCGAATTCCACGATCTGATCGGTGAATGGTTGCGGCCCCAACGCGGATACACCGCACGGCTGGCACATATGAAGCGAGGGGACGGTGGGAATTATGATCACCTTTCCCGCTTTGGCGAGTGGAGCGATGCCGACGACATCGCCCCGGAGGACCTGTCATGACCGCCCCAAACGAAGCCACACAGCGTCAGATCGAAGCCGCAAATCCGCGCAATTCAACCTGGCTGTCGGCCAATGCCGGATCGGGTAAAACGCGGGTCTTAACCGATCGCGTTGCCCGTCTTTTGCTCGGCGGGACGGACCCTCAGAATATCCTTTGCCTTACCTATACTAAAGCCGCCGCAAGCGAGATGCAGAACCGGCTTTTTGCGCGGCTTGGTGCGTGGGCGATGATGGCCAACGATGACTTGCGCAAGGAATTGCAGGATTTGGGCGTTTTAGGGTCGATTGATGCCGAGCGCTTGCGCATCGCGCGTGTGCTTTTTGCAGGCGCAATCGAGACACCTGGCGGGTTGAAGATTCAGACGATCCATTCGTTTTGTGCCGGTCTCCTGCGTCGCTTCCCACTTGAAGCAGGGATCAGCCCGCAATTCACTGAAATGGAAGATCGCGCCGCCGATTTGCTGCGCGCAGAAGTAATCGACGACATGGTGCTTGGCGGTGATGAGGATGTGGTCCGCAACCTTGCCCGACACTTTTCCGGCGAGGGCTTGGGCAAGATCACCGCCGAGATCGCCCGACACGCAGAAACGTTCCTTGATGGCTTTAACGAGGACGCACTTGCGGACCTGTTTCTTTTGCCTTCAAACACCACCGCGCGCCAGATCGTGGATAACGTGGTGCAGGCTGCCGATTTGCAAATCGTTCGTGACCTGATTTCCATTTGTGCCAAGGGGACGTCAACAGAAGTGAAGGCTGCGGACAGGCTGGTTGACGTCGGCTTTGATCATCCGCTCGCCCTGCGCGACCTCGCTGTCTTTGAGGGTGTCTTTCTGTTTGGCGCTGGGGCAAAGGCGGCGTTCGGGTCCAAGGCCGGGGCATTTCCGACCAAAGGAACCCGCGAAACACACCCAGAATTGGCGGCGGACCTCGATGATTTCATGGACCGTGTGGCCGAGGCACGGATGCAAAGGCTAGCGTTTCTTGCCCTTGAAAAAACGCGCGTGCTTTATAATTTCGCGTCAAAATTCATCCCCCGCCTTGAGGATGCCAAGTTGCGCCGCGGTATGCTGAGTTTCGACGATCAAATCCGCAAGGCGCGCGCGCTGCTAACCGACCCTTTGGTTGCGCAATGGGTCTTGTTCAGGCTGGATGGCGGCATTGACCACATCCTTGTTGACGAAGCCCAAGATACCAGCCCCGATCAATGGGCCGTCATCCGCAACCTCGCGCAAGAGTTCGCAACCGGCGAGGGTGCGCACCCGGACCGCGCGCGCACCATTTTTGTCGTCGGCGACAAAAAGCAATCAATCTATTCGTTTCAAGGCGCCGACCCCGAAGGATTTGACCGGATGCGCGACCACTTTGCTGCTGAGTTAAGCAAAGTCAGCGTTGATTTGCAGGACTTGTCGTTAGAGCATTCTTTCAGATCATCGGGTGCTATTCTGACCCTCGTAGATCGCACCTTTACTGGCGAGCGCTCCGAAGGGCTTGAAGCTGAGGTCAGCCACCGCGCTTTCAAGGAAAACATGCCCGGAAGGGTCGATCTTTGGGTGGCGATTGAACCGGACGAAAAGGAAGACCCCGATAAGCCGTGGTTCAAGCCCGTCGATTCAAAAGGCAGCCACCATCACACCGTCCAGTTAGCCGAACAGATTGCCAATGAGGTTGATAGGCTGATCAAATACGAGACTATTCCGGCCGAAGTCGATCAAACTGATGTTTATGAAAGCCGCCCGATTACCGCAGGCGACGTCCTGATATTGGTACAAAGACGAAGCGATCTGTTCGGTGAAATCATCACTGCTTGCAAGGCCAAGGGACTGGATGTTGCGGGCGCTGACCGACTGAAGCTCGCCGCCGAACTTGCCGTGAAAGACATCTCCGCACTGCTGCAATTTATTGCGTTGCCCGAGGATGATCTTTCACTCGCATCCGCTCTTCGCTCGCCTCTTTTCGGGTTGAGCGAACAACAGCTTTTCACGCTGGCACAGGGTCGCGCCAAAGGACGGTATCTTTGGCAGAACTTGCGCGATTCTACCGAGATGACAGAAGCCTATACGATTCTGGACGATCTTCTGCGTAAGGCAGATTTCCTGCGTCCCTATGATTTGATCGGGCGTATCTTAACCCGCCATAATGGGCGCAAACTACTTCTCGCCCGGCTTGGGCCCGAGGTCGAAGACGGGATTGACGCGCTTTTGTCGCAGGCCCTGTCCTATGAACGGGCGTCTGTGCCAAGCCTGACAGGTTTCTTGAACTGGCTTGAAACCGAAGATGTGCAAATCAAACGCCAGATGGACAGTGCAGGTGATCGTATCCGGGTCATGACGGTCCATGGCTCCAAGGGGCTTGAGGCCCCGATCGTGATCTTGCCAGACACGGCCAAAAACACCAAAGCCAACGAAATTCGCAGCGAAATCTATAGCGCCAAGCCGCATGTCATGTGGAAGGTCAAAAGGGCCGAGATGCCCGCCCCAATGGCGGACGTTCATGAAGAAATGGTCGCAGCACAAATCCGCGAGCGCCGCCGTTTGCTTTATGTCGCGATGACCCGCGCCGAAAAATGGCTTATAGTTTGCGCAGCTGGTGAAACCGGCACCGGCGATGACAGTTGGTATAGCACGGTCGAGGACGGCATGCGCCACGCGGGGGCCGTTACACACCCCCTGCCCGGCGGTGAAGGTTTACGTCTAACCCATCTAGACTGGGACACCCTTCCTGCGAAAAAAATTGCGGGCCAGCCTGTCGCAAAACCGACACCACCAGAGTTCGGTCCCGTCGATAAGCCCTCCAGGAACCGCGGCACCATTTCACCTTCTGATCTTGGCGGGGCCAAAGTAATGCCCGACGATTCATCAGCTTTGGACGTCGAAAGTGCTTTGCAACGTGGCACCATTATCCATCTGCTGCTTGAGCATTTGCCAATACATCCCAAGGAAATGCGACCGGCGCTGGGGCACGGGCTTGTTGCTGCTCAGCCATTTCCGGTGGATGGGTCCGAGGCTGAAACTTTGGTCAAAGATGCCTGCGCCCTTATCGACGCACCGCACTTGGCGCATGTCTTTAATGATACCGCCTTGGCCGAGGTTGACGTGAGCGCCGTAATCCCAGCGCTGGACGGATGTCGGGTTCACGGCACGATTGACCGCCTTATTGTAGAAGACGACAGCGTGCTGATTGTTGATTTCAAATCAAACCGGCTTGTGCCAGACCAGCCAGACCAGACGCCCATCGGTCTTTTGCGGCAAATGGCTGTCTATCGTGATGCGGTTGCGCAAATTTTTCCGGATCGCCGAATCGATGCCGCAATCCTTTGGACTGCAACCGCAAACCTTGTCCACATTCCTGATCGTTTGCTTGATACCGCCCTTGAAAACGCGAGCGTGGCTTGACGACCCGCCGGTGCCTTCATACATTCCATTTTCGATATGATTTGCGCTTTTTGGGCGCACAACACAGGCCAAGGAGACCCCAATGGCAACCGTAGCAGTTACCGACGACACGTTTGATGCCGAAGTCCGCCAGTCCGATATTCCCGTTGTCGTGGATTTCTGGGCGGAGTGGTGCGGCCCCTGCAAACAGATCGGCCCCGCTTTGGAGGAGCTATCCGAAGAGATGGCTGGCAAAGTCAAAGTCGTCAAAGTGAACGTTGACGAAAACCCGAATTCCCCCGCCCAAATGGGTGTGCGCGGTATTCCAGCGCTATTCCTATTCAAAGACGGCGAAGTGGTTGCCAACAAGACAGGCGCAGCCCCCAAGGCAGCACTGAAAGGCTGGATCGAAGATTCCATCTAGAATCAGCCAAAAATAACTAAGAACGGGCGCTTTTGGGCGCCCTTTTTTGTGGCGACCTTGTGCCCGCAGCCCAGCGCCGCCATATAGTTTTTCAAGCAAAAGGATAACGTCATGGCAAATCAAGAGTTTCCCGGCTGGCACGGTACGACGATCATAGGTGTGCGCAAAGGTGGCGAAGTTGTCATCGCCGGTGACGGGCAGGTCAGCGTTGGCCAGACTGTCATGAAAGGCACCGCGCGCAAAGTGCGCCGCTTGTCCATTGGTGGCTATGATGTTGTTGCCGGATTTGCAGGATCGACGGCTGATGCATTCACTTTGCTGGAGCGGCTTGAGAAAAAGCTTGAGGCAACGCCGGGGCAACTGCAGCGGGCCAGCGTTGAATTGGCCAAAGACTGGCGCACCGACAAATACCTCCAGAAACTTGAAGCGATGCTGATCGTCACTGACGGGTCCGACCTGTTGGTGATCACTGGCGCTGGCGATGTGCTGGAACCCGAACACGATGTGACCGCGATTGGATCAGGCGGTAATTTCGCGCTCGCCGCAGGGCGCGCACTGATGGACAGCGATCATGACGCCGAAGCGATCGCGCGTCGCGCCATGGCGATTGCCAGCGACATCTGTGTCTATACCAACGGAAACCTCACTGTAGAGAAGATCAGCAAATGACAGACCTGACCCCCCGCGAGATCGTGAGCGAACTTGACCGTTTTATCATTGGCCAGAACGATGCCAAACGCGCTGTTGCTGTGGCTTTGCGGAACCGTTGGCGGCGCAAGCAGTTGGGCGATGATCTGCGTGACGAGGTTTATCCCAAGAATATCCTGATGATCGGGCCCACGGGTGTCGGCAAAACCGAGATTTCCCGCCGTTTGGCAAAACTTGCCCGCGCGCCATTCATCAAGGTCGAGGCGACGAAATTCACCGAGGTCGGCTATGTCGGTCGTGACGTCGAACAGATCATCCGTGATCTGATGGATGCCGCCATTGTGCAGGTCCGCGAAAATATGCGCGATGATGTGAAATCCAAGGCCGAAGCAGAAGCAGAAGAGCGCGTCGTTACCGCCATCGCTGGCATAGACGCACGCAGCGGCACGCGCGATATGTTCCGCAAGAAGCTGCGCACTGGCGAACTGGATCAGACAATGATCGAGATCGAGATCGCTGATACATCCAGTCCGATGCAAGGCTTTGAAATGCCAGGTCAACCTGGAATGGGGCCAGGGATGGATCTTGGGGCGCTCTTTGGCAAAGCCCTTGGCGGGCGCACCACGAAAAAGCGCGTCACCGTTGCCGAAAGCTATGGTCTGCTCATCGCGGACGAGGCTGACAAGCTGCTTGACGATGAATCTGTCATCAAGGCCGCGCTTGAATCGGTCGAGCAGGACGGCATCGTTTTTCTGGATGAAATCGACAAGGTCTGCCGTAATGCAGATGCGCGCGGCGCAGACGTATCGCGCGAGGGTGTGCAGCGTGATCTTTTGCCGCTGATCGAAGGCACGACCGTCAGCACGAAACACGGGCCGATCAAGACCGACCACATCCTGTTCATCGCGTCTGGCGCGTTTCATATCGCAAAACCCTCTGATCTTTTGCCGGAATTGCAGGGGCGCCTGCCGATCCGGGTGACCCTACGCGCGCTGACCGAAGGCGACTTTGTGCGCATTTTGACCGAGACGGAAAATGCGCTAACCCGGCAGTATAGCGCCCTTATGGCAACCGAAGAGGTCACCGTGACGTTTACCGAGGATGGTATTGCTGCCCTTGCCAAGATCGCTGCCGAAGTAAACGAAGCCGTTGAAAATATCGGCGCGCGCCGTCTTTACACTGTGCTTGAGCGGGTTTTCGAGGATTTGTCCTTTGCCGCGCCGGATCGGTCAGGCGACAAGGTCGAGGTCAACGCCGAATTCGTTGAGAAGCACCTCGGCGAGCTTTCCCGCTCAACCGACCTTAGTCGCTACGTTCTATAATGTTTGCTGGAAACGCGTGTGGGATTGGCCTAAGAATGGCTGATTGACCCGAGGTTTTCCATGCGTTCGCTGGTTATTTCATTGGCTTTGGTAATCGCCGCCTGCACCCCGCGCGGAGCAATGGTGCTTGTGGATGGGGTTGCGGACAGCGCCGAAGTCCTGCCGATTTATTTTGCAACCACCCGAACCGCTGACGAAACCGGCCTTGATGTCTATGGTGGCGGACGCAGCGCTGCTTCGACCTATGGCCGATTTGACGTTTCGGTCCCACAAGATCGGGTTGCAGGCGACATCACATATCCCACAACCGAACCCGACCTTGCGACCGACTTTGTTGCGACCGATCGCTATGGCTACAGTACCCCCGAAGTGTTTCGCAACGAATTGCGGCAGCAACTAAGGGCTCGTCCCGATCGAAGCGTGATCATCTATGTTCACGGCTTTAATACCAAATTTGGCGAAGGCATGATGCGGCTTGCACAGCTGTCGCACGATCTCGATTTGCCTGGGATTGGGGTGCATTATTCATGGCCAAGCATCGGAAACCCGCTTGGTTATAGCTACGATCACGACAGCGTCCTTTTCGCCCGTGACGGGCTACAGGAATTGCTCGAACAGATTGATGCGGCTGGTGCAGACGATGTGATCCTGGTTGGTCATTCTATCGGGGCGTTGTTGGTCATGGAGGCTCTGCGCCAGATCGAAATTCAAACGCCCGGACGGGCCAGCCGGATCGTGGACGGGGTTGTCCTCATTTCACCGGATGTGGACATTGAACTGTTTCGCAAACAGGTCGACAGGATCGGCACTTTGCCAGATCCCTTCGTTATTTTCCATTCACGCCGTGATCGTTTGCTCGCCTTGTCTGCAGGGATCACCGGACAAGCCGAACGTCTTGGGAATATCAGAGACGTTGAACGGATCGCTGATCTTAACGTCACACTCTTCGACGTCTCAGAATTTGGACGGGGAACGCACCATTTTACCGTTGGGAATTCACCCGCGCTTTTGGCGGTTCTTGGGAGGGTTAGCGATGTCGATTCAGCGTTTCAGGCCGACCTTACGAGCCGCGTAGGGTTGTTTCCCGGTACTGTGTTGACCTTGCGAAATGCGACCCAAATCATTCTTTCGCCCATAACAATTTTGCCTTAACGAAAATTGCTTTCAATTCTGTCCGCGCGCAACCAAAGGTACTGAATGACATGGTTTAGCTTCTTGCGCGAAAATGCGGCCTTCCTTTTGGCTGGTTTCCTTTTTGCGTTCACATCATCGTACGGACAGACCTACTTCATCTCGCTTTTCGCTAGCGAGATTAAGGGCGACTTTGGGCTGAGCGATGGGCAATGGGGTGGTATTTACACCATTGGCACGACTGTGTCGGCCATCGCGATGGTCTGGGCGGGCGCGTTAACAGACAGGTTCCGCGCGCGGTCTCTTGCTGTGTGGGTCATGATCGGTTTGGCATTGGCCTGTCTGGCAATGGCCGTGGTTCCGAACGCGGTCGTTTTGATAGGCGTGATCTTTGCCCTGCGGGTCTTTGGCCAAGGAATGATGTCGCAACTTTCAGCCGTTTCGATGGCCCGTTGGTTTGAGGCAACACGCGGACGCGCCTTGTCGATTGCGTCGATGGGGTTTTCGGTCGCCCAGGCAATCTTGCCCGTGATTTTCGTAGCCCTTCTTGCGGTGGTGACGTGGCGCAGCCTTTGGGTCTTGGCGGCCGTTCTTGTGGTTCTGACAATTCCGCTCCAACTGCGTCTTTTGCGCCTTGAGCGCGCACCATCAAGCATGGCTGCGGCCAATCAATCCGCTGGTATGAATGGCAGGCATTGGACTCGCGCGCAGGTTTTGCGCAGTCCACTTTTCTGGCTCATGGTGCCTGTGTTGCTTGGCCCGCCCGCTTGGGGCACCGCGCTGTTTTTTCAGCAGGTTCATCTGACCGAAGTAAAGGGGTGGGAGCTTGTCAGTTACGTCGCCCTAATGCCGCTATTAACGACCACAGCAATTGTCGCAACTTTCGCGTCTGGTAGCGTAATTGATCGTGTGGGTGTTCACCGGCTAATCCCGTTTTATATGCTTCCGTTCGCGCTGTCGTTTCTGATTTTGGCCTACGCACAGACCATCGGCCAAGCCGCGATCGGACTTGTCGTGTTCGGGCTTGGGCAGGGTATGCAATCGACCGTTCCAGCATCATTCTGGGCTACGTTTTTTGGCACGCGGCACCTTGGATCGATCAAAGCAACAGCGGCGGCCGTCATGGTGTTTGGGTCAGCTATTGGTCCAGGTGTAACTGGTGCGCTCATCGACTTCGGCATCACATTTCCCGAACAGATGATCAGCCTCGCTGTCTACTTTGTTTTTGCGGGTCTTTGCGCAACCGTCGGGATTTTCCGCTTTCAAAGCGCCTTAGTGGCTACGGCGTAAGTAGACATAGAGGGCCCCGTGTCCACCATGTTTCAGGTGGGCCTCGCTGATCTGCAAAACAGCGCCCGAGAGCGGTGCCAGCCCAAGCCATTGCGGCACCTGATGCCGCAGCACCCCAAGACGGGTCGGGATCGGACCGCCGTCATCGCGGGGTTTTCCTTTGCCCGTTATGACCAGAACAAGCCGCTTTCCCGCCGCATGGGACGACAGAATAAACGAAACCAAAGCGGGATGGGCTTGATCCAGTGTCATTCCGTGAAGATCAATCCGCCCTTCTGGTTGGATCTTGCCACGCTTGAGTTTGCCAAAAGATTTGCGGTCCATGGACAGCGGCGTATTGGCCAGTTGCTGTGAAAGCGACGGCAACAAATCATTCGTGCCGTGATGATCAACGCTTTGGCCGACATTGAATTGGGGAATAGGTTGATTTTGCTTTGGGGATTTGACCGCCCTGACGCGCGGCTGCATTGATGCCGGAACCGCGCGTGGTTTTTCAATTGGTTGTGTTCGCCGCGCGACGACATCCCATAATGCACGCTCCTCAGCGCTCAGGTGCCTTGGCCGCCTGCTCATTCGATTGTTTCGGTCAGCAAGGCATAGGCACGCTGAATCGGGAGCAGCACAACAAGTCGCCCACCATCCCTAACGCGGCCCGCAGCGCGGCCCGCCTGTTGGCCCGTTCCAAAAAATACGTCGGCGCGCTGCGCACCTTTTATGGCCGATCCGGTGTCTTGGGCCACCATCAGCCGGCGCATCGGGGTCGCACCCTCTTTTTCGATCCAAACCGGAGCGCCAAGCGGAATGAATGCCGGATCAACAGCAATCGACCGCAGCTCAGTGATCGACCGGTTCATGGCCCCTAGTGGGCCACGATCTGCGGGTACTTCGCTGACTTGGCGAAAGAAAACATAGCTTTGGTTGGTCCAAAGTAGGGCGCGGCCTTCCTCGGGGTTGTTGCGGACCCAATTACGAATGACCTGCGCGGAAACCTGATGCTCCTGATAGACGTCTTGGCGAACAAGTTCGGCCCCCACTGAGCTGTATTCGTGGCCGTTCTTCCCGCCATAGCCAACGCGGATCATATTGCCGTCTCGCAGGCGAATACGCCCCGACCCTTGCACCTGAAGGAAAAATACGTCGACAGGATCGTCGATCCACGCAATTTCCAGCCCGCGATCGGCAAGCGCGTCGGTCTCTTCTATTTCTTGCCGTGTCAGCCATGCAGTGGCGGTCTGAACCTCGTCTGGTAGGGCATAAAGTGGATACTGAAACGGACCGCCTTGTTCCAGCGCGCCCTGCAATTCTGGTTCGTAATAACCGGTAAAAAGCGGATCTTGTCCGTCGTCTATCAAAACCGGCTGAAATGCGTGTTCAAAAAAGGTTCGGGCATCCTCTATCGTCGATCCCATCTCGCAAAGGGACCGCCAATCAGGATTATCCAAATCACCGCAAGTGTTCAAAAACACCTCGAGAGCAGCCTGATGATCATCATCGGCCCAACCGTTCAGCGCATCGAACGTAAGCAGCCGGTAAGTTGTATCGGCCATAGTCGTCCCCGCTATCATCAGCAACAATCCCGCCGCAGCAAAGGTTTGTGGAATCATTCGCCCGTCGCGACCAGCTGCCAGTTTGGATCATTAGTGCCCATAGACCGGGCAAAGGACCAGACATCGCGCTGACGTTTGATGTCAGTGGTGCTTCCTTCAACAATGTCGCCTGCAGCGTTGCGAACCACGGATGTCTGCTCGCCGCCAAACCTCACGCTGACTTCACCTTCGTGGGTCTTTTCATTGAATTCAGCCGCAACAAGGGTCAGATCACTGATGCCCACAAAAGTCGCTTCAATTGTTAGGCCTTCAGCCCGACGTTCTTCAATGACACGGGTAAAGGTTTCGTGAATATCGTTGCTCAGGAAAGATTTAATCTGATCAAGGTCGCCACGTTCGAATGCCATCAGGATCATTTCGTATGCGCCGCGCGCACCCTGCAAGAATTCAGTGACGTTAAAGCTCGGCTCGGCGGCTTTCATCGCGGCCAGTGCCTTGGCGGCCGCGCTATTTTCATCAACATGGTCCGTAATATCGCGGTCGGGGCCACCTTCGATTACCTCGAACTTTTGGCGCGCCTCACTGGCGGCGGGGTCCGCGCGAGGGACCGGCGGCTTCTCAAATCCCTCGCGTGTCCCAAGAACACTTCGCAAACGAAGAATTAGAAAAATTGCGATGGCGGCAAGCACCAAGAGTTGGATCACTGGATTGGTCATTTTGGCCTCTTTTGGGCGGGCATGGAAACGGGACTACTTTGCAACTATGTAGGGCAGGGGTGTGGTCAAGTCCACTATCCGCAAAACAACCCGCGAGGTGCCCAGATGTGGCTGTTAATTCTATTTATTATGATCCCGCTGATCGAGATCATGCTTTTTATCCAAGTCGGTGGGGCAATAGGGATGCTGCCGACCATCGCGATTGTCATTGTGACGGCGGTGCTTGGGGCATGGCTTGTCCGCTCGCAAGGCGTGATGGCGATGTCAAAACTGCGCCGTTCGATGAACGAGCTAAGCGATCCGACTGAACATCTCGCCCACGGCGCGATGATCTTGTTTTCGGGTGCGCTTTTGCTGACGCCGGGGTTCTTTACCGACGTGATAGGCTTCGCGCTGCTGGTTCCAGGCATACGACTGGCCGTATACAAAGCAGTTCGTGCCCGCATTAAGGTGCAAACCTTTGAAATGGGGCAAGCGCCCGGCGCGCAGCCGCGTGGACCACAAGATCGCGTGATCGATGGCGATTTCGAAGAGGTCAACACCCCGAAACGCCCAACCCACAAACCTTCTGGCTGGACCAAGCACTAACCATTGAGGGTTTCGCGCTGGACTGATAGGAAGCCGTCAACATATTTTAGTCAGTCGGAGATGCCAAAAATGGCCAAAGCCAAAGACCCAGCCGAAAACGGTGCTGCACCACAGATCAGCCAACGCGTTCTTGCCCAGTATATTCGGGACATGTCGTTCGAAAACGTGATGGCCCAAAAGGGCGTTAAAGGCGAAGTTGCCCCCGAGATTGCCGTTCAAGTCAATCTTGACGCGCGCAAGCGTTCGACTGAAGGCCAATTTGAAGTCATCACAAAACTCAAGGTCACGTCGTCCAACAAAGAGACCAAAGACATTCTGTTCCTGCTTGAGTTGGAATATGCTGGCATCTTTCAGATCGAAGGTGTGCCAGAAGATCAGATTCACCCCTATTTGTTGATCGAATGCCCGCGCATTACTTTCCCGTTTCTGCGCCGCGTTGTCAGTGACATCACTCGTGATGGTGGCTTCCCGCCGCTGAACCTCGAAACGATTGATTTTCTGGCGCTTTACCGCAACGAGCTTGCGCGCCGTGCGAGCGAAAAGAAAGCGGAGCCAAAGGCTGACGCCTAGGCGCCCAGCTTCTTCCAAACAGCATCGTCGCCCAATGTGTCGATAAATTCGGCGTGGGCGGCGTGTTCGCTTTGCGTAAGCCGTGCAGCAAGCGGTGTTGCGCGTGGACGCGGGCGCCATTGATCGTTTTGCGTATCCGAAGAGCCCGACTTATAAGCTGCTCCCAGACCAAAGTCAGGTTGCCGCCCGCCAATCAATTCCAGATAGACCTCGGCTAAAATCTCGCTATCTAGCAGCGCGCCGTGCAATGTGCGTGATGAATTGTCGATGCTGAACCGACGACACAACGCATCCAAAGACGCAGGTGAACCGGGGAATTTACGGCGTGCGATCATCAGCGTATCAATCGCCTGATCCAGCGGCAGCAATTTCCGCTTGGCCCAGCCAAGCTCAGCGTTCAGGAATTTCATGTCGAACGAGGCGTTGTGAATGACCATTTTCGCATCACCGACAAAATCAGTGAACGCTTGGGCAATCTCGGCAAAGAGCGGTTTATCGGCAAGGAATTCGTCACCCAGTCCGTGAATGGCAAAAGCGCCGGCAGGCATAGCGCGTTGTGGGTTGATATACTGGTGATAGGTACGCCCTGTCGGGACATGGTTCAGCAGTTCAACCGCACCAATTTCTACGATGCGGTCGCCTTCGGTTGGCTCAAACCCGGTCGTTTCCGTATCAAGCACTATCTCACGCATGGAATTGTCCTTGTTTGATTGCCGCAAGAACCTCTCGCACGGCGGCGCGGGCATGGTCCAGCGTATCGGTGGGAATGATAAAATCGGCCAATGCGCGCTTTTCGCTATCGGGCATTTGTCGCGCGAGAATAATTTTGAACTGCTCCGGCGTCATACCGCCGCGCGCCATAACGCGGGCTTCTTGCCTGGCCGCGTCAGTCAACACACAGGCCACTACGTCCAGCCAATCCGTCGCCCGTGTTTCAAAGAGTAGCGGGATATCAAATACAAGAACGTCATGATCCTGTCGGGCGTCAATAAATTCCTCGCGCTTGCGGGCAAGCAGCGGATGCACAACCCCCTCGACGAAACCGAGCACCGCAAGATCCTGCGGGATCAGTTTCTTCAGAACAGTGCGCGATACTGCGCCATCAACAATGGCCTCGGGAAGACGAGCGGCTATTTCAGGAACGGCCGCGCCGCCTGCTTGATAGAGGGCGTGAACCGTTGCGTCAGCGTCCCAAACCGCGATACCCTCGTCGCGAAACATCTGGGCAGCCGTGGTCTTTCCCATTCCAATCGAACCAGTAAGACCAAGTAGAATTGTCATTCTAACACCGCCGCACGGGTTGCGGCATCAACCTCGGGTCGCACACCAAACCAACGCTCAAATCCGGGAACGGCCTGATGCAGCAGCATACCAAGGCCGTCAACCGTGACACATCCTGCCGCATCCGCTGCCTCAAGAAGCTTGGTGCGAAGCGGCGCATAGACCAAATCGGTAACCACAGCCCCGCGACGCAATCCATCAAGCGGGACGCGAAATTCAGCGGCGCCGGTCATGCCAAGTGAGGTTGTATTGACGACGGTCGTGGCCTCTTCAAGCATATTGCCTGCTTGGACCCAGTCTATGACGCTTACCTTCGAGCCAAATTCTGATTTTAATGCTTCGGCTTTCGGGCGGGTCCGGTTGGACAGCAAAATTTCGGTTGTGCCGGCATCTATCAGCGACGCGATGACCGCGCGCGCGGCACCGCCGGCACCAAGTACCGCAGCGGGGCCAGTACTGGGCTTCCACCCTGGTGCGCCCTGTCGAAGGTTGGCGATAAAACCGTATCCGTCTGTATTATCCGCGTGAATTTTCCCATCTTTTCGGAAAATAAGCGTGTTAGCTGCACCGATTAGTGTCGCGCGATCGGTCACAATATCGGCGATATCAAGTATCGCGACCTTATGGGGAATTGTGATGTTCACACCAACAAACCCCATCTTAGGCAGCGTGCGAATCACGTCCTCAAGATCGCTCTCGCGAACGTCCAGCGCAACATAATCTCCGGGCAGACCATAGGTCTTGAGCCAGTGGCGGTGAACCAACGGCGAGCGGCTATGCGCAATCGGATGGCCAATGACGCCTGCTAATGGGATCTTATGATCAGTCATGTTGCCAGTGTTCCGCGAAGTGAAAGATATGACAAGAGCTCAAGAAGCGGCAAACCAAGAACCGTAAAGTAGTCGCCTTCGATGCGCTGAAACAAACGCGCGCCCTCCGCTTCCAGCTTATAACAACCAACCGCCCAGCGCACGCTTTCCCAGTTTCGCTGAAGATAATCATCACGATATGCATCCGAGATGTCACGCATCACCAATCTGACTTGCCCGACATGCCGCCAGATGGGTTTGCTATCTTGATAGACGCAGACGGCTGATAACAAGCGATGCGATTGCCCGCGCAGGTTGCTTAGCTGTTTGCGTGCATCTTCGATATCGGTCGGCTTGGATAAGCAGGTCCCTTTCAGGTCGAGGACCTGATCGCAGCCTAGAACCAATGCTCCGTGGTGTTTGTCTGAAACCTTGCGTGCTTTCATTTCGGCCAAGGCGTCTGCAGTATCGCGAGGGCTGGCCTGTTGGGCTAACAAAGCATCACGAATCGAATCTTCATCGATCCGAGCAGGAATCACCGCGTGGTCAACACCCGCATTTTGCAGGAGTTGGCTGCGAATTTCAGAGTTTGAAGCAAGAATGATTTGTTCTGACATGTGGATAACTCTGATGATGAACGAGAGGAAAATCCAGAGGATGGATTTTGGTGTTTGGCGGCGCAGTCGGGATCTGGGGACACTATGGCGGTTTGGCGTCAGCTTAACGTGCTTATCCCAAGGGGATAAGGATAAGTCTGGGGTGTGCATAAGTCGTTCAGTTTTTGGGAGTCAACAGAGTTCGTGTGGTGTGGGCGGCAGGAATTTTTTATTTTAGTGTTAATTTCCAACAGTTTAGGCGCGAAGTGGCGTTTTTATCAGCCGTGGCGACACTATTTTTGCGTGGGATAACCTTGTGGTTAAGAAAGAAATCCACAGATTCGGCTTACCCAGCAAACAACTACATCCTCTTTATTCTTATCTATTTATTAAGAGGGCGTGCCGCGAGGTTTTCTAAAAATTCTCGCACATTGACGCAATTGCTGAGAAGGGTTAGTTACACCCAAGGCCCGTCCGGGTTCGTAAAGTCTCCTCATAGAATATACAGATGCGTGGCCCATGTGGTCCGAGAAGGTAAAGATGTCCCAAGACCGTTTGAATCTTGCTGACCTTAAGGCTCAAAGCCCCAAGGTTTTGCTAACGCTTGCCGAAGAACTTGAGATCGAAAACGCATCGACGATGCGCAAAGGCGATATGATGTTCGCCATTCTTAAGGAACGGGCCGAGGATGAATGGGTCATTGGCGGTGACGGGGTTTTGGAAGTATTGCAAGACGGATTTGGTTTTTTGCGCTCTCCCGAGGCAAATTATCTGCCCGGCCCTGATGATATCTATGTCTCGCCCGAGATGATCCGCCAGCATAGCTTGCGGACGGGCGACACGGTTGAAGGTGTTATTCAGGAGCCAAATGACGACGAGCGCTATTTTGCGCTGACGAGTGTTGAAAAAATTAACTTTGAAGACCCCGAACGTGCCAAGCACAAGGTTGCGTTTGATAACCTTACTCCGCTTTATCCCGACGAGCGGCTGACGATGGAAGTTCAAGATCCGACAATCAAGGATCGCTCTGCGCGGATTATCGATTTGGTAGCGCCGATTGGTAAAGGCCAGCGTTGTTTGATCGTGGCACCACCACGGACCGGTAAGACAGTCCTGTTGCAAAATATCGCCAACAGTATCGAGAAAAACCATCCTGAGTGCTATTTGATTGTTCTGTTGATTGATGAACGCCCTGAAGAAGTTACTGACATGCAGCGCTCTGTAAAGGGCGAGGTCGTCTCGTCTACGTTCGATGAACCCGCAACGCGCCACGTGGCGGTATCGGAGATGGTAATCGAAAAAGCCAAGCGTTTGGTTGAACACAAGCGTGATGTCGTAATTCTGTTGGATTCGATCACGCGCTTGGGCCGCGCGTTTAACACGACTGTGCCGTCGTCTGGTAAGGTCTTGACGGGTGGTGTTGATGCGAACGCATTGCAGCGCCCTAAGCGGTTCTTTGGTGCTGCGCGTAACATTGAAGAAGGTGGATCACTCACAATCATCGCGACTGCATTGATTGATACCGGCAGCCGGATGGACGAAGTGATCTTTGAGGAGTTCAAAGGTACTGGTAACTCGGAAATCGTTCTGGACCGCAAAGTTTCAGACAAGCGCGTCTTCCCAGCGATGGACATTCTCAAGTCCGGTACGCGCAAAGAAGAGCTGTTGGTCGATAAAATCGATCTGCAAAAGACCTATGTTTTGCGCCGGATTCTTAACCCGATGGGAACAACGGATGCGATCGAGTTCCTGATTTCGAAACTAAAGCAAACCAAGTCGAATTCTGACTTCTTTGACTCTATGAATACGTAACTATTGTTATTAAACAATCGGTTGGATATGGAAACGATCTTTGCACTTGCCACGGCGCAGGGTAAGGCGGGCCTTGCTGTTGTGCGTATCTCCGGCCCACTTAGCCTTGACATATTGGCGCGGTATTGTGGGTCGGTGCCGGCTAATGGTCGTGGCCTGCGTAAGATCGTTGACGCCGACGGGCAGATGATCGACGAGGCGCTTGTCTTGGTATTTCCGAATGGAAAAAGCTTTACAGGTGATGACGTTGTCGAACTCCATCTGCATGGAAGTACGGCGATCGTTAGAGCGGTTCTCGTTTTATTATCAATGGACAAAGACCTGCGAATGGCACAACCGGGCGAGTTTACGCGCCGGGCACTGGAGAGTGGTAGGCTTGATATTGCGCAGGTCGAAGGGCTTGCTGATTTGATTGATGCTGAAACCGAAAGCCAGCGGCAGCAGGCGATGCGGGTCTTTGCCGGTGAATTGGGCGCCAAGGTAGAGGATTGGCGCCGGAAATTGACCCGGGCAGCCGCGCTTATCGAGGCGACGATTGATTTCGTTGATGAAGATGTTCCTGTCGATGTGACACCCGAAGTGTTAGGGTTGGTCCGGAGTGTCATGTCAGATCTCTCAAGCGAGATTGCTGGCGTTCGAATTGCCGAGAGAATTCGCGATGGGTTCGAGGTTGCAATTGTTGGGGCGCCGAACGTTGGTAAATCAACGCTTCTTAATAGGTTAGCAGGGCGCGAGGCGGCGATTACCTCGGAATTTGCGGGAACGACGCGAGATGTGATTGAGGTTCGGATGGATCTTGATGGGCTGCCTGTTACTGTCCTTGATACTGCTGGTATTCGCGAGACAGCCGATGAGGTCGAAGGCATTGGTATTGCGCGCGGTCTTGAGCGTGCTGCGTTGGCCGATCTTCGGGTTCTATTGGTCGACGCTGATGCCGTGACGCCTGATATTGTTGGACCCGATGATATTGTTGTCGTGGCAAAAGGGGATATCCAGAATGGCGCGGGTCTGTCGGTGTCTGGCAAAACGGGTCTTGGTGTTGATCAGCTTGTTGAGCAGATTGCCGGCGTTTTGCGAAATCGCGCTGCGTCGGTTGGTATAGCGATGCGGGAACGCCACCGTATGGCGATGGCTTCGTCCCTGTACCACCTCGAGGTGGTTGCACAAATGCTTAAAAGCTCGGATATTTTGGAGGATATCGTTGCGGATGAGTTGCGCGCGGCGACTCGGTCGATTGATGCCCTTGTTGGTCGGGTTGATGTCGAAGACCTTCTGGATGAGATTTTTTCCAGTTTTTGCATCGGCAAGTAAGGAGTGTTTCACGTGAAACATAATAAGTTTGACGTCGTTGTGATTGGTGGCGGGCATGCGGGCTGCGAAGCAGCGCATGCTGCGGCGCGGACTGGTTCAAAGGTCGCGCTTGTGACGCTGATCGCCGACGGTATTGGGGTAATGTCCTGCAATCCTGCAATCGGTGGGCTTGGCAAAGGTCACTTGGTCCGCGAAATTGACGCGCTTGACGGAGTCATGGGACGCGTTGCCGACCTCGCTGGAATTCAGTTTCGGTTGTTAAACCGCCGTAAAGGACCGGCAGTACAAGGCCCGCGCGCGCAGACCGATCGGGCGATCTATCGTAAGGCCATGCAGCACGAGATTGCGATGCAGTCCGGCATAACGGTCATTGAGGGTGAAGCCGTCGACCTGCTGATGTCGGGCCGCAAGGTCTCAGGCGTGTCTTTGGCCGATCAAAGCGAGCTCCATTCCAGATCTGTTGTTCTGACGACGGGAACGTTTTTGCGTGGGGTTATCCATATCGGGGATGTTGCCCAACCTGGCGGGCGTGTCGGTGAACGTCCCTCAGTGAGGCTAGCGGAAAGAATTGACACCTTTGGCTTGCCGCTTGGTCGGCTCAAGACTGGTACGCCGCCTCGCTTGGACGGCCGCACGATTGCGTGGGATCTGTTGGACAAGCAGCCGGGCGACGATGACCCGACGATGTTCTCGTTTCTCTCAAGGCGCCCGACTGCCAAACAAATCGCCTGTGGCATCACCCATACAAACGAGAGAACGCACGACATCATTCGTGACAACCTTGCACGCTCGGCTATGTATGGCGGCCACATTGATGGCGTTGGCCCGCGCTACTGTCCGTCAATCGAGGACAAGGTTGTTCGCTTTGCCGACAAGACGTCGCATCAAGTATTTCTTGAACCTGAGGGGCTTGATGGTCACACGGTATATCCAAATGGTATCTCGACGTCGTTGCCTATCGAGGTCCAAGAGGATTACGTCCGTTCGATCTACGGGCTTGAGAACGTAGTGATTTTACAACCCGGTTATGCGATTGAATATGACTATATTGATCCCCGCGCACTTGGCTCTGACCTAATGGTGCGTGATACGCCAGGCTTGTATCTTGCCGGTCAGATCAATGGCACAACAGGATACGAAGAGGCAGCCGCGCAGGGACTTGTCGCGGGCTTGAACGCTGCACGTAGGTCAAGCGATCAAGAGCCGGCTATCTTTAGCCGCGCGACTTCGTATATTGGTGTTATGATTGATGATTTGGTAACGCGCGGCGTCACTGAGCCATACAGGATGTTCACGTCGCGGGCGGAGTTCCGGTTGGCGTTGCGAGCTGATAATGCCGATCAGCGTCTGACTGACACCGGTCGGTCTCTTGGTATTGTGGGTGACGATCGTTGGGCGCCATTCCAAGAAAAGATGGAGCAGCTCGAAGTTGGCAGATCGACTTTGCAACAAACCAAGCTTACGGCCCGCTCTCTTAGTCTAGCTGGGGTTCGCATCAATCCTGACAGCGAATCGCGGAGCGGCTATGAGGCTCTGTCTATAGCCGATGCAGAGTTTTCGCACCTCGTGGCGGTCGTCCCAGAGTTTGCTAGAATACCAACTGATATCCAAATTCAACTCAAGCGCGACGCTCTCTACGCGACCTATATCGCGCGCCAGAAAAAAGAGATTGAGGCTCTTGAGAGAGACGAAGCGCAAGTGATCCCCAAGGGCTTCACTTATGTTGGGCTGCCAGGTCTATCGAACGAGCTAGCAAGCAAGCTTAGCAAAGTCGCGCCAACAACAATTGCCCACGCGGCGCGGATTGATGGAATGACACCGGCAGCGTTACTGCTGATATTGGCGTATCTTCGGAAATCGTCAGTGGCGAAATCAGCATGACAAAAGGTCAGCAGACGGAACTGTGTCCGGGGCTCAATGTTTCACGTGAAACAATCACACGGCTTGACGAGTTTGAAGCGCTCGTCCGCAAATGGACGAAAGGCATCAACCTTGTTTCTAAAGCGTCTTTGGATGATTTCTGGACCCGGCATATTGTTGATTCTGCACAACTTTACCTTCTCGCGCCGCCTGATTGGCGGGTCTGGGCAGATATCGGAAGCGGCGGCGGCTTCCCCGGTATTGTTATCGCGATTTTGGCCCTCGAACTAAAACCAGAGGCAACAATTACACTGGTTGAGAGCGACCAAAGAAAGGCGACATTTCTTAGAACAGCATCACGCCTGCTTCGCTTGCGAACAAATGTCGTTTCCGACCGTATTGAAAACATCAGCCCGCTCGGGGTGGACGTACTTAGTGCACGCGCCTTGTCCAGCCTGACGCAGCTTATCGAAATGGCCAAGCCACACCTTGATCCGCAAGGCATCGCAATTTTTCCAAAAGGCGAAACGGTACAATCAGAAATAGATGCGGCTTACTCGGCTTGGAGCTTTGCTCTTACTCAAACAGCGAGTATCACTCATCCAAACGCGTGGATTTTAACGATCAAGGGGATCACAGGTGCCTGACTTTAGTCGTCTAAAACACACGAAGATAATTGCAATCGCCAACCAAAAAGGCGGCGTTGGAAAAACAACGACCACCATTAACCTGTGTGCAGCGTTGGCCGAGCAGGGACGCAGGGTTCTGCTGGTCGATTTGGACCCCCAAGGCAATGCGTCTACAGGGCTTGGTATTGGCAACGACAAGCGAGATCTTACAACGTACGACCTTATTCTTGGCGATACCTCACCCAACGATATTATACAGCCTACTGGCGTCGAAAACCTCTACATTATTCCAGCCACAACGGATCTTAGCTCTGCGGATATCGAACTTACAGCTAATGAAAAGCGCAGCTTCTTGTTGCGTGATGCCCTACGGCAGCCAGCTATCGATTCGCTTGATCTCGATTATATCCTGATTGATTGCCCGCCATCCCTGAATATCTTGACCGTAAATGCCATGGTCGCTTCTGATTCAGTACTTGTACCACTCCAAGCCGAGTTTTTTGCGCTTGAAGGTCTTTCCCAACTTATGACGACAGTGCGCGAAGTCCGCCAGACCGCTAACCAATCCCTGCGTATCGAAGGCATCGTTCTTACTATGTACGATCGACGCAATAACCTGTCACAGCAGGTCGAAGACGACGCCCGTGAAAACTTGCGTGATCTGGTTTTCAAAACGATCATTCCAAGGAATGTGCGATTAAGTGAGGCGCCATCGTTTGCGATGACAGTCCTAAGCTATGACACACACTCGAGAGGTAGCGTTGCGTATCGGGCGCTCGCAAAGGAGCTTCTCGTGCGCGAGAAACAAAATCGGGGAACGACATGACCAATAAAACAACCAAAAACAGAGGACTGGGGCGCGGACTCTCTGCTCTCATGGCAGATGTCGCCCAACCGGCTGACACAGCAGACACAAATCCATCGCGTCGGCCCGATCTTCTGGTTCCCATCGAAACGGTCGAGCCAAATCCAGATCAGCCCCGTAGGACGTTTGACGAAGAGAGCCTGTCTGATCTAACCGCTTCCGTGCGGGAAAAAGGTATTATCCAGCCGCTTATCGTACGTAGAAAGCCTGGCAGCGAAACCCAATATGAAATTGTTGCCGGCGAACGTCGCTGGCGGGCAGCGCAACGGGCGCAACTTCACGAGATTCCCGTGCTTTTGCGTGAATTTAGTGACGCAGAAGTTCTTGAAGTCGCGATGATCGAGAACATACAACGCGCAGACCTCAACGCGATTGACGAGGCAGCCGGTTATCGCCAGCTCATGGAGCGTTTCGGTCACACCCAAGAAGAGCTTGGAACGGCGCTTGGTAAAAGCCGCAGCCATATTGCGAATCTCATGCGGTTGCTGACCCTTCCAGATACGATACAGGCCTATGTTTCTGATGGCAGGCTTAGTGCAGGGCACGCGCGCTCACTTATCGGTCAGGAAAATGCGCTTGATCTCGCAAACAAAGTTGTTCGTGACGGGTTATCAGTCCGAGATATTGAAAAGCTAGTGCGCAAAGGCCCCGCTAGCACAAAACGACATGCTCCAGCCCGCAGCTCCAAAGATGCCGACACGATACAAATTGAGCGGGAATTGGGTGCTGCGCTTGGCATGGGTGTGCATATTGATCAAAATACCACTGGCGAAGCTGGAAAGCTGACGCTTAACTACAAATCTCTTGAGCAGCTTGATGATCTCCTGCGCGTGCTATCTGGCGGTTAACCACCAAGAAGACTGCGTAAAATACCGTTCAAAACTGGTCGACCTTTGTGGGTTGCGAGAAGTGTCTGATTTTCATACCCGACAAGACCCAAATCAGATAAGCCATTGATATTATTAACGAACGTTGGATTCTGAGCGCTATCACTACCAGCCAGATCGACGCCCTCTGACAGCCGCAACCCCATTAACAAGCGCTCTGCAAATTGGTCTTCATCCGACAGCAAAGCACGAAGACTTTCGCCTGTTCCGATATTTTCGACAGCGTTCAACCATCCACCAGGCGAAAGAACAGTTTCGGTGGCGAATTTCTGGCCGTCCAATGTCAGCCGTCCGTGCGCCCCCGGTCCTATACCGGCATAGTCCTGATAGCGCCAATAGATCAGGTTGTGCTGGCTCTCATTCCCATTTTTGGCGTGATTAGACACCTCATAGGCCATAAGCCCCGCAGCTCCGCAGATCTCTTGGGTCGCCTCGTACATGTCGGCCGACAAATCCTCATCAGGCAGTCCGCGCAGCTTTCCAAGGGCATAGCGATCCCCAAAGGCTGTGCCCTCTTCGATTGTTAGCTGATAAAGTGAAAGGTGATCCAAGCCGAGATCAAGCGCCCGGCGCAGTTCGGTTCGCCAGTCAGCCAGTGTTTGGCCTTGCCGTGCATAGATCAGATCGAAACTCACCCGATTAAAGATCCCGCGCGCGGTTTCAAATGCCGCAAGACCCTCAACAACAGAATGCAACCGCCCAAGGGCGCGCAAGTCATCGTCGTGCAGCGCTTGGATTCCCATCGAAACGCGATTGACCCCCGCCTGCCGATATCCCTGAAAGCGTCCCGCCTCTACCGATGTCGGGTTCGCCTCAAGCGTAACTTCGATCGAATTTGCCGTCGGCCAGGTCGCACGCACCGCCGTCATAACTCCGTCAACGGTTTCGGGTTCCATCAGGCTTGGCGTGCCGCCACCAAAGAAAACACTGTTCAGCGTTCGTCCTGTGGTTTGCGCCCCAACGCGGGAAATCTCGGCTACATATGCAGCCAACCAGCGCTTTTGATCAATGTTGCGCGTTACATGCGAGTTGAAGTCACAGTAGGGGCACTTTGCCTGACAAAAGGGCCAATGGATATAAAGGCCAAACGCTTCAGGCAAAACAGCCTGCAATCAGCTTTTTGAATGCATCAGCGCGATGACTGATCTCGTTCTTCTCCCAACGACCCATCTCACCAAAGGTCACATCAAAACCTTCGGGCTGGAAGATTGGATCATATCCGTGTCCTTGGTCGCCACGCATCGGCCAAACGATCCGGCCCGGCATGATGCCAGCAAAGACTTCGTCGTGCCCATCGGGCCACGCTAGAACCAAAGTGCAGCAAAACCGCGCGGTGCGTGGTTCGGGTGCCTGAACCGCCTCAAGCTTGTCCCAAGTCTTGCGCATTGCCTTCTCGAAATCCCGCCCGTTAGGCGTTTCGGCCCAGTCAGCTGTATAAATACCGGGCGCCCCATCCAAAGCATCGATCTCGATCCCGCTATCATCGGCAAGGGCGGGCAAGCCGGTACCCCGAGACGCAGCATGCGCCTTGATCCGCGCATTTCCAGCAAAGGTCGTCTCGGTCTCTTCAGGCTCGGGCAAGCCGTGATCGGCGTTTGATGACAACGTCACGCGATATGGCGCAAGCAGTGCTGCAATCTCGTCCCGCTTGCCAGCGTTGTGAGTTGCGATGACAAGCGCGTCGCCATCAAACTTCCGGGTCATGCTGTTGCGGCTCTCTGCAGTGCTTCAAGTTCGGCAACACCTTTTTCCGCCAGATCGAGCAGCGCATTCATCTGGTCGCGGGAATAGGTGGCACCCTCGGCCGACATCTGCACTTCGATCAATTGCTTGCCTGTCATGACGAAATTGCCGTCAACGCCTGCTTCGCTATCTTCGGGGTAATCAAGATCAAGCACCGCCTGCCCCGCAAAGATCCCGCAGCTGATCGCCGCAACTGGATCAACCAGCGGATCGCTGATCACGTCGCCGGCCTTCATCAGCTTGTTCACCGCCAACTTAAGCGCAACCCAACCACCGGTAATAGAGGCACAGCGCGTTCCGCCGTCAGCCTGAATAACGTCACAATCGATCACGATTTGACGCTCGCCCAACGCAACGCGATCAACACCAGCCCGCAAGGACCGCCCGATCAAGCGCTGAATTTCCTGCGTCCGGCCTGACTGTCCATTTTTGGCCTCACGGCGCATCCGCGTATGGGTCGCGCGTGGCAGCATGCCGTATTCCGCAGTGACCCAGCCTAGCCCCGAATTTTTAAGGAACGGCGGCACACGTTCGTCAATCGACGCCGTGCATAGCACGTGGGTATCGCCGCATTTGATCAGGCACGACCCTTCAGCGTGACGCGTTACGTCCGTTTCAATCGAAATTGGCCGCATTTCATCTATTTGACGTCCAGAGGGGCGCATTGGAAAATCCCTTATGTTGCTTTGCGCAATGGGATACGCGCCAAGCGCTCCAAAGCCAAGACCGATTGACCACATGTGGCCGCGCGTTCTACGTTGACCGGCACTTGAAAACCATCAGAGCCATGACCGATACAGCATCCCTATTCCAAGACATGAGCGACCGATCGCGCGAAGTATTTCGCCGCGTTGTCGAAGGCTATCTTGAAACTGGTGCACCGGTTGGCTCGCGCACCCTGACCCGAACGATGACTGAGAGCGTCAGTGCGGCGACAATCCGCAACGTTATGCAAGATCTTGAGCACCTCGGCCTGCTTGGCTCGCCCCACATAAGCGCCGGACGCATCCCAACCCAAACAGGTCTGCGTATGTTCGTGGACGGCTTGCTTGAAGTTGGCGACCTTAACCAAGACGACCGCGCAAAGATCGACGAAAGCGGTAGCGCAAACGATTCCGATGTCAGCGCCCTGCTTGATCGCGTTGGATCAGCCCTGTCTGGTGTGACCCGCGGTGCCAGCCTTGTCTTGACCCCAAAACACGAAGCGGCCATCAAACATATCGAATTTGTGTCGCTCGCGCCGGATCGTGCGCTCGCAGTAATCGTTTTCGCCGATGGTCATGTTGAAAACCGCGTGTTCACCCCATCACCCGGACAAACGCCCTCTTCGATGCGCGAGGCCGCAAATTTCCTCAATGCCTTGGCAGAGGGACGCACACTCACCGAGCTGAGCGCCCTCATGAAGCGTGAAATACATTCGCGCCGTCAAGAAATCGATATCCTCGCGCGGGCCATGGTCGAAGAAGGGCTTGCCATTTGGACCGACCAAGGCGAATCAAATGAACGGCTGATTGTGCGTGGGCGCGGCAATTTGATCGGCGAACAAGGCGACGAGGCCGACCTTGAACGCATTCGGAGCCTGTTTGACGACCTTGAACGCAAGCGTGATATCGCTGATTTCCTTGAATTGACGGAACATGGCGAGGGCGTGCGCATATTCATTGGCTCAGAGAACAAACTTTTTTCACTTTCGGGTTCCTCTTTGGTGGTGTCCCCATATATGAACGCTGATCGTAAGATCATTGGCGCCGTGGGTGTCATTGGGCCGACACGTCTGAATTATGGGCGGATCGTCCCTATTGTGGATTATACAGCGCAGCTGGTCGGTAAAATGATCGCCGACCGCGGCTAAGGAAAAGAAGACGATGGCAGAGCGTAAAACAGACGAAGAAATCGCCCGCGAGATGGTCGCAGAAAATGACCCAATGCTGGCACAAGAATCCGAAATCGATGCTGAGGGCGATTCAATCGACGCAATAGAAGAACTGCGCCGGGAACGCGACGACATGCGCGACAGATTCATGCGGGCATTGGCTGACGCTGAAAACACCCGTAAACGTGCGGAGCGCGATCGGCGCGAGGCTGAAAGTTATGGCGGCTCCAAACTCGCGCGCGATCTACTCCCGATCTATGACAACCTTGAGCGTGCGCTGACGATGGCGACCGAAGACGGCAAAGATGGTGACAAAGCGCTTCTCGAAGGCGTTGAGCTAACAATGCGCGAATTGCGTAACGTCTTCAAAAAACACGGCGTAGAAGTTGTGCGTCCTGAAGTCGGCGAACGCTTTGATCCGAAAAAGCACGAAGCAATGTTCGAAGCACCTTTGCCTGGCACCAAAGCAGGCGACATCATTCAGGTCTCTGCCAGTGGTTTCATGTTGCATGACCGCCTTTTGCGTCCTGCACAGGTTGGCGTTTCATCGACACCCCCAAGCTGATTGGAGCGGGGCGGTTTGCCGCCCTACTTACCCAAATCCTTGAGCCGATAAAGCGCTTCAAGCGCCTGAAGCGGTGTCATTTGATCGGGATGGATTGAATCCAGCGCGGACTCGACCTTTGAAGGGACTGCCTGCTTCACAATTGGTGCGGCAGGCGTTACGGAAAACAGCGGAAGGTCGTCAATTAGCGCCTTCCGCGTGCCGCCCCCTTCCCGCTCGCCTTTTTCCAGCGCTTCAAGCACAATTTTGGCGCGCTCTACGACAGATGGTGGCAAGCCCGCCAGCCGCGCGACCTGTACGCCGTAACTGCGATCAGCCGTGCCGCGCTTGACCTCGTGAAGAAAAATGACATCACCGTCCCATTCTTTTACCGTCACGGTCGCGTTTTCGACGCCGTCCAATTTCGCCGAAAGCGCCGCCATTTCGTGATAATGCGTGGCAAACAGCGCGCGGCACCCGTTTACATCGTGCAAATGCTCTAACGTAGCCCAAGCGATAGATAGCCCGTCATAGGTTGCCGTGCCGCGCCCTATTTCGTCTAAAATCACCAGCGCGCGGTCATCGGCCTGGTTCAAAATCGCGGCCGTTTCGACCATTTCTACCATAAACGTAGACCGACCTCGCGCCAGATCATCAGATGCGCCGACACGGCTGAACAACTGGCTCACCACGCCGATGGTGGCCTCGCGCGCGGGCACAAAACTGCCAGCCTGCGCCAAAACAGCAATCAGCGCATTCTGTCGCAAAAACGTTGATTTACCCGCCATGTTCGGGCCAGTTAGAAGCCAGATTGGCGCGTCTGTCAGGCCGCAGTCATTGGCAACAAACGGCACGCCTTCCTTCTGAAGCGCACGCTCAACCACCGGATGCCGCCCGCCAGTCACGAAAAACGCGCGGCTGTCTTCCATCACAGGACAACACCAGACTTGAGCGCGCGCAAGATCCGCTAGCGCCGACGCAAAATCAAATTCTGACAGTGCGCGTGATAGGTTCGTGATCGGGCCAACGTGCGACAAGACAGCTTCAGTTAGGCTTTGATAGAGCCGCTTTTCTATCTCAAGGGCGCGCCCACCCGCGTTAAGGATCTTCGTTTCAAGCTCGCTCAGCTCAAGCGTGGTAAACCGCACCTGATTGGCTGTCGTCTGCCGGTGAATGAACATTTCGTTCTGCGGCGGCGCTAGCATTTTTTCGGCATGCGTCGACGTGGTTTCAATGAAGTAACCCAGCACATTGTTGTGCTTGATCTTCAGTCCCGCAATTCCCGCTTCTGCTGCATACTGCGCTTGAAGCGACGCAATCACCGACCGACCTTCATCACGTAGCTTGCGCGCTTCATCAAGATCCTCGTCGTAACCGATAGCAATAAACCCGCCATCTCGCGCCAAAATTGGCGGCTCAGCCACCAAAGCGTTATGGAGCAACCCGTGCAATTCATCTTGACCGGTCAAATCAGTGCGGGCTGCGTCCAAAAGCGCTGGAAGCGCGATTCCGGTCAAAAGACCAAACAACGCTTCGCCCTCCGCGAGGGAATTGCGGAGGGCGGCAAGGTCTCGCGGACCCCCTCGCCCCAAGGCAAGGCGGGAAAAGGCGCGATCAATGTCATGAACGCGGCGCAAGCCTTCGCGAATATCCCCCATCAACCGCGTGTTGCCTAACATCGCGGCAATCGCATCATGGCGCGCGCCAATCGTAGTCAGATCACAAGACGGCGACGACAATCGTCGTTCCAAAATTCGTGCGCCGCCCGCTGTAACCGTGCGATCAATCACTGACAGCAACGATCCGGCCCGCCCACCGGCCAGCGCGTGTGTCAACTCTAGTGACCGTCGCGTTGGCGCGTCGATCTGCATCGTCGTCGCTTGCCCTTCTTGCGCTGGCGGCCGCAGCAGCGGCAGGTTCCCTTTTTGGGTAATATCTAGGTATTCAACCAAGGCTGACAACGCTGAAATTTCCGCCCGCGAAAACGAGCCATAGGCATCAAGCGAAGCAACCCCATAAAGTGCGAGCAGCCGCTTTTCCCCCGCAGTGCTATCAAAGGCGGCGTTCCCCAAACAGGTTATTGCTGCCCCTGACTCAGAGACTGTTTCGCCGTAACTTGCTTCGCCAGCTTCTGTCAGCAACACCTCGCGCGGGGCCAAACGCGCCAGTTCGGGGCCAAGCCGCACAAGCGCACAAGCCATCACATGCACGGCCCCAGTCGAGATATCGGCCCACGCCAATGCTGCATCACCACGCACCTCGGCAAAGGCCGCTAGAAAGTTATGCTTGCGCGCGTCCAACAGCGAATCTTCGGTCAGCGTTCCCGGCGTCACAAGCCGCACAACCTCGCGATGCACCACAGATTTGGAGCCACGTTTTTTGGCCTCGGCTGGGTCTTCCATCTGCTCACAAACGCCCACGCGAAACCCTTTGCGGATCAGCGTCAGTAGATAGCCCTCGGCGCTATGCACAGGAACTCCGCACATCGGGATATCCTCACCGTTGTGTTTGCCGCGTTTCGTGAGCGCAATATCGAGCGCCTCGGACGCGGCAATAGCATCGTCAAAGAACATCTCGTAGAAATCACCCATGCGATAAAACAGCAGCGCATCAGGATGCCCCGCCTTTATCTCAAGAAACTGCGCCATCATCGGCGTAACGACGTGCTGCGTATCGGTCATTCAGCCCCCCAAGGTGATCTGCGCGACCCTACAGGTGCGATGTTGGCGACAAAAGTCGAAAACGAAGCCGTTGCGGCCCCCCACCCCGACCCGTTAGAACACCATGATGTAATCGGAGAGCAATATGTCGAATTCCAGAGTCACGCGCGAAGATGCCCTGGCATTCCATATGGAGCCTGTCCCCGGCAAATTCGAGATTCAGCCAACCGTTCCGATGCATACGCAACGCGATTTATCGTTGGCATATTCCCCCGGAGTCGCGGTGCCCTGCTTGGAAATCGCGGCCAATCCCGAACTTGCCTATGACTACACCAACAAGGGCAATCTTGTCGCTGTCATCACGAATGGCACCGCAGTCCTTGGCCTTGGTAATCTTGGCGCGCTGGGCAGTAAACCCGTGATGGAGGGTAAGGCGGTCCTGTTCAAACGTTTTGCTGATGTGAACTCGATCGACATCGAATTGGACACCGAAGACCCAGACGCGTTCTGCAATGCCGTGCGCCTGATGGGCCCAACGTTTGGCGGCATCAACCTTGAAGACATCAAAGCGCCCGAATGTTTCATCATCGAACAGCGCCTGAAAGAGGAAATGGATATTCCCGTTTTCCACGATGATCAGCACGGTACCGCAGTGATATGCGCGGCCGGCCTTATCAATGCATTATATCTGTCGGGCAAAAAAATCGAAGATGTGCGGATCGTTGTAAACGGCGCAGGTGCCGCTGGCATCGCTTGTATCGAACTCATCAAATCCATGGGTGCGCGCCACGACAATTGTATCCTGTGCGACACCAAAGGCGTGATCTATCAGGGCCGCACCGAAGGCATGAACCAATGGAAATCTGCCCATTCCGCCAAGACGGACGCGCGCACATTGGAAGACGCAATGATTGGCGCGGATGTGTTTCTTGGCGTTTCTGTCAAAGGTGCTGTGACTCCTGATATGGTCCAAAGCATGGCCGACAATCCGGTTATATTTGCCATGGCAAACCCCGACCCCGAGATCACGCCAGAAGATGCGCATGCCGTGCGTGTTGACGCGATCGTTGCAACTGGGCGCAGTGACTATCCAAATCAGGTGAACAACGTCCTTGGTTTCCCATACCTTTTCCGCGGCGCGCTTGATATTCACGCCCGCGCGATCAACGACGAGATGAAGATCGCTTGCGCCCAAGCGCTTGCTGATCTTGCGCGCGAAGATGTGCCTGATGAAGTTGCCGTTGCTTATGGCCGCAAGCTCGCTTTTGGGCGTGATTACATTATCCCAACGCCGTTTGACCCGCGTCTTATCCACCGTATTCCGCCAGCCGTGGCGCGCGCGGGCATGGATACAGGCGTTGCCCGCCGTCCGATTGTGGATATGGAAGGCTATGAACTTTCATTGAAATCACGCATGGATCCAACGGCGTCGATCCTGCGTGGCATTCATGCCCGCGCCAAAGCGGCTCAGTCTACCATTGTTTTTGCCGAAGGCGACGACCCGCGGGTGCTGCGCGCTGCAGTGCTGTACCAACGTTCCGGCCTTGGCCGGGCCCTGGTCGTTGGGCGCGAGGCAGACGTGAAGGAAAAGCTCACGATTGAAGGCCTTGCAGACGCTGTGCGCGAATTGCGTGTCATCAATGCCGCCAACACGCCCCACCTAGAAACCTACAAGGCCTTCCTGCATGAGCGGTTACAGCGCAAAGGCCATGACCGCCAAGACATCCACCGACTGGCAGCGCGCGACCGCCATGTCTTTGCAGCGCTTATGTTGGCGCATGGTCATGCTGACGGCATGGTCACAGGTGTGACCCGCAAATCCGCACATGTGCTTGAATTGATTAACCATGTTTTTGACGCACAACCAAAAGATGGTGCTGCCGGCATTTCCGCGATCCTGCACAAGGGCAAAATCGTCTTGATCGGCGACACGCTGGTACATGAATGGCCCGACGAACACGATCTGGCGGATATCGCTGAACGCGGCGCATCGGTTGCGCGCGATCTGGGCCTGGAGCCGCGTGTTGCTTTCGTAAGCTTTTCGACGTTCGGTTATCCCGTGTCAGAGCGCGCCGAAAAGATGCATAAGGCACCGGCGGTTCTGGACAAACGTGGCGTTGATTTCGAATACGAGGGCGAGATGGCCGTTGATGTGGCCCTAAACCCCCGCGCCCGCGAAGCCTATCCATTTTCGCGACTGACCGGACCGGCCAATGTGTTGATTGTGCCAGCGCGGCATTCCTCGTCAATCTCGGTGAAACTGATGCAGGAAATGGCGGGTGCGACAGTGATCGGCCCCATCCTTAGCGGGATCGACAAGCCGGTTCAGATTTGCTCGACGGTTGCGACGGTCAACGACATTCTAAATATGGCCGTTATCGCCGCCTGCAAAGTAAGCTAGCTATGGCAATCTGGAACCTTGGCTCGATTAACGTCGATGTCGTCTATTCTGTACCGCACATACCCGCGCCGGGCGAAACGCTGGCCTCAACGGGGCGCGACACCTTTTTAGGTGGCAAGGGCGCGAATATGTCGGTCGCGGCCGCGCGTGCCGCTGCTCGTATAAACCATATTGGCGCGGTTGGCGCTGACGGACGCTGGACGGTCGAACGGTTGCTCGAATATGGCGTTGATACCCGCTACATCACCGAAGTTGATGCCGAAACGGCGCAGGCTATAATCATGGTCGACCCGCAAGGCGAAAACGCGATCGTCCTTCACCCAAGCGCGAACCATCAAATTCCACTCGCCACGCTTGAGGGCGCGTTGTCCGAAGCCCAAAAAGGTGATTGGCTGGTGTTTCAGAACGAAACAAACCTACAGCAGGTCGCAGCAAGAATAGGTCGCAAGATGGGGCTGCGCGTTGCCTATGCCGCCGCCCCGTTTTCAGCCGAAGCCGTGCAGCGCGTTCTTGAAAACCTTGATTTTTTGATCCTGAACAAGGTCGAGGCTGAACAACTGCGCGCCGCGACAGGAAAAGTCCCCCAAGACCTTGGCGTGGCGGATGTGATTGTCACGCTTGGCGGCGCGGGTGCGAAATGGTTCGGCGCAAAGGGCGAAGTTTATATTCCCGCAATACCTGTAACACCGGTCGATACAACTGGTGCGGGCGATACCTTTACCGGATATGTGCTTGCCGGGTTGGATCGCGGCCTCCCGATGGAGCAGGCTTTGGCGCTTGCTTCAAAGGCAGGCGCGCTCATGGTCACGCGCCACGGGACCGCCGACGTCATTCCTGATCTGGCAGAAGTGCAGGCCTTTAGGTCCTAGTCCGCGAACGGCGCTGCGCTGCCCCAAAGTGTGTGCACCCGTGCATCACGACCACAGGCCTCGCGGTAGAATTTATATGCATCTGCTTGGGACTTGGGTCCGCCGCGCGTCAGAATTGTTCGTGAGCCGCGATAATAGTCCTGATGGTAATCCTCGGCGGCATAAAACGGTGCCGCTGCCAAGATCGGTGTCACAATCTGGCGACCAAGGTCGGCTTGGGCTTGGGTAATCGCTTGCTCCGCAATCTGCTGTTGGGCCCGATTAGAGACGAAAACTGCTGTGCGATAGCTATCGCCGCGATCGCAGAATTGCCCGCCCGCATCCGTTGGATCAACAGACCGGAAAAAGCTGTGAAGAAGCTGCGCATAAGAGACGCGGTCGGCGTCAAATGTGATCTCGACCACCTCATAGTGACCGGTTCCGCCGCGCGTAACCTGTCGATACGTCGGATTAGCAGTCGTGCCGCCGGAAAAACCCGATTCAACCTCGATCACACCCGGCACTTCCTCAAAATCGGCCTCGATACACCAAAAGCAGCCGCCAGCAAGGACAGTCTTTTGAATATCACGCGCCTGAGCGGGGGCGCTTTGCAGGACAAATCCCAGCAGGATTGCGAATGATAGAACGGCAGATTTAATATTGCGCGAGCGACGGGTCATGGCGGTCTCCTTTTCCATACATTGCGCGACCCGACCCCTTACAGCAATTCACCGCGGCGTGTGTTCACGCGCGTTTTACCCATTGGAACATTTGCCGCCCTGTCCTAGCGTGCAAGAAAGCGACCGGAGGGCCTTATGCAAGACAGCGTCACCACCCATCAAGCCGAAGATGATCTGCGCAATCAGTCGATACACATCTATGTGGACGGTCAGCTGAAACCGCGCGCCGAGGCGACTGTCAGCGTTTATGACAGCGGCTTTATGTTGGGCGATGGTGTCTGGGAGGGCCTGCGCCTTTATGACGGCACTTGGGCATTTCTGGATGAACATATTGATCGATTGTTCGAGGCCGCAAAAGCGATTGACCTTGATATCGGAATGGATCGTGCCGGCGTCATTTCAGCCCTGTTAGACACTCAAAAAGCCAACGAAATGATCACAGATGTGCATGCGCGCCTGATGATCACCCGCGGCGTTAAGGTCTTGCCGTTTCAGCATCCGTCGCTATCGCAGTCCGGCCCGACTTTTGTGATCATCATGGAACATTCGCGCCCGAAACTCCCCCGCCCGATCAGGCTTGCGACCGTGCCGCATATGCGTGGCCTGCCAATGACCCAAGACCCGAAACTAAACAGCCATTCAAAGCTCAACTGCATCCTGGCTTGCATCGCCGCTGAAAAGGCTGGTGCGGACGAGGCGCTGATGCTCGACATCAATGGTTTCGTGAATACCACGAATGCCTGTAACTTTTTCATCGTCCGCAAAGGCGAGGTTTGGACCAGCACGGGTGATTACTGCATGAACGGAATCACCCGCCAAAAGGTGATCGACCTGTGCCGTGCCAACGATATTCCGGTGTTTGAACGCAACTTTTCGCTCGTGGATACATATGGCGCGGACGAAGCATTTTTGACGGGCACATTTGGCGCGCAGACGCCCGTCAGCGAACTGGACGGGCGCCAGATCGGCACCGGCGAAATGGGGCCCGTCACGCAGCGCCTTCGCGACCTTTATAAAGGGCTGATCGCGCAGGAGACTGCCAGATGACAGCCATATCGTTTCCATACGCTTTCCATACGGATTCCATATCATGAAAATCGCCATGTGGTCCGGCCCAAGAAACCTGTCGACAGCGATGATGTATAGCTTTGGCGCACGTTCCGATTTCGCCATCTGGGACGAACCGTTCTATGCCGCATACCTGTCCAAATCAGGCGCAAATCATCCGATGCGGGACGAAATAATGGCGGCCCACGAAAGCGATCCGGCCATGGTGGCAGCCATGTGCTCCGGCTCAATTCCTGACGGAAAGCCGAACTTTTATATGAAGCACATGGGACTTCATATGCTTGATGGGTTTCCCATGGATTGGGCGCAGGATTGCATCAACGTCCACCTGATCCGCCACCCCGCCCGCGTGGTCGCCAGCTATGGTGCAAAACGTGACGAGGTGACGCTGGATGACATCGGTTTCCGGCAGCAGGTCGAGGTGTTTGATAAAGTTGGTGGCGTGGTGATCGACAGCCACGATATCCGCGATGATCCCGAGGGCATGTTGCGAAAACTCTGCGCTACGGTTGATCTTCCGTTTGATCCAGCGATGCTGCATTGGCCATCCGACGGACATAAATCCGACGGCATTTGGGCCAGCCATTGGTACGGTGCCGTGCATCGTAGCACGGGTTTTGCGGGGGCCGAAGGGCCGCTGCCGGACCTAGATGGCGAGGCGGCGAAACTGTCAAATGACGCCTACGAGTTCTACGCGCAACTTTCGGATCGCAAGATCAGCCCTTAAGCATCGTCATCAGTTTCATCGCCGCCGCAGGGTTTCCGCTCACCTTAAGCTTGCCCATCGCGACGCCGGTAATCGGGTTCAATTTCCCCGTGATCAGTTTGCCAAGGTTCTCGGTGGAAATCTTGATCGTGCAGTCGGCGTCAGCATCGGTTTGCGACACGCCTTCCGGCGTCAGCAAAATCAAACCGTCAGGCCCACAATCGAATTTCAATCGGCCGGAAAACCCAACAGAATCAGCGCCTTTTTGCATAAGGCTGATGATTTTCTCGAAAGTCACGGGGCCGCCTCCTGTGGTGCCGATCAATGGCTATGGGGCAACCCCGTAGGGGTCAATGACGACCGTGCGTTACTTAAAACGACGCTCGCGTGCAGCCAACAATTTCAGGCGCAGCGCGTTCAACTGGATAAAGCCAGCTGCGTCCTTCTGATCATATGCACCTGCGTCGTCTTCAAACGTCACATGTGCTTCGGAGTAAAGCGAATGATCCGACCAGCGGGCCACGCAAGTCGCAGAGCCTTTGTACAGCTTCAACCGTACAACACCGGTCACATGTTCCTGCGATTTATCAATTGCGGCCTGTAGCATCAGACGCTCGGGCGAGAACCAGAACCCGTTGTAAATCAGCTCGGCGTAGCGCGGCATCAAGCTGTCCTTGAGGTGCCCCGCGCCACTGTCCAATGTGATCTGTTCGATGCCGCGATGGGCTTCAAGCAGCAATGTGCCACCGGGAGTTTCATATACGCCGCGTGACTTCATGCCGACAAAACGGTTCTCGACGAAATCAAGGCGACCAATGCCGTGCTTGCCACCAAATTCGTTTAGCTTCGTCAGGATCGTCGCAGGCGAAAGGGCCTCGCCGTTGATTGAAACCGCATCCCCGCGTTCAAAGCCAACCTCAATGAATTCGGGCGTGTCGGGCGCATCTTCGGGCGACACGGTGCGCTGGTAAACATAGTCCGGTGCTTCAACAGCAGGATCCTCGAGAACTTTGCCTTCGGAGGAGGTGTGCAGCAGGTTTGCGTCAACCGAAAACGGAGCTTCGCCGCGTTTGTCTTTGGCGATCGGAATTTGGTTCTTCTCGGCGAACTCAAGTAGCTTGGTGCGGCTCGACAGATCCCACTCACGCCAAGGCGCGATCACCTTGATGTCGGGGTTCAGCGCGTAACAGGCCAGCTCGAACCGGACCTGATCGTTGCCTTTGCCAGTTGCGCCGTGGGCGACGGCGTCAGCGCCCTCAGCTTCGGCAATTTCGACCAGACGTTTGGAAATTAACGGGCGGGCGATGGACGTGCCGAGCAGATACAGCCCCTCATACAGGGCATTGGCGCGGAACATCGGAAAGACGAAGTCGCGCACGAATTCTTCACGCAGGTCTTCGACATAGATCGACTTAGCGCCCATCATTTCCGCTTTGGCGCGGGCAGGCTCCAATTCGTCGCCTTGACCCAGATCGGCGGTAAACGTCACGACTTCGCAGCCATATTCCGTCTGCAACCACTTGAGGATGATCGACGTATCAAGACCACCAGAATAGGCGAGAACAACTTTTTTGGGTGCGGACATCAGACAGTCTCCATCATGTGTGTTGGGCGCGGCAATATCGGGTTATCAGTCCTAGGGCAAGCGAGGCGAGGCGACGCCAAAAAGCCCTGCCACGAAATCGGCATCGCCTTCATTAGCGAGCGCATCATAGGCATCGGCGGGCGACAGCCAAAGCGCGGTATGTCCGCCCTCTGATGGGGGACCATGGGGGCGCACGGGACGGGCAATATAGATATGGCAAAGCTTCTCAGCCCACATGTCATATTCCGGCATATAGACGAACCGGCGGAACGCGCCCAGACGGCGCGGCGAAGCAATATGCCAGCCGGTTTCCTCGAAAACTTCACGGTGCAGGGCGCGTGTTGTGCTTTCGCCGGGGTCAATCCCGCCACCAGGCAATTGCACCTCCACACGCGGATGGGTTTGCAGTGTGACAAGCAATTTTCCATCGCGCGGCAGTACCGCATAAGCACCGGCGCGATGCACATAGCGTTGCCCTGAAACCACGGGTTCACCGTAACGTCTGATCATAACCCCTTGGACCTTTGCTTGTCGCACCTATATGGACGCGGTATGCCAACCTCCGGCCTCTAAGGAAACCCCATGACCCCCGGCTCTCAAATTGCATGGGACGATACCGTCCTGCCATTTCAGCTTGATGCTTCGGATATCCGTGGTCGCGTTGCGCGCCTTGACGGTGTGCTGGACCAAGTGCTGAGCCAGCACGACTATCCGGCATCCATCGAGGCGTTGGTGGCGGAAATGTCCGTGTTAACTGCCCTAATCGGTCAGTCGATCAAGCTGCGCTGGAAGCTGTCATTGCAAGTGCGTGGCGATGGCCCGGCACGTATCATCGCGACGGATTACTACGCACCAACCGGTGATGGCGAACCTGCGCAAATTCGTGCCTATGCCAGCTATGATGCTGAACGCCTTGATCATGACGCCGATCCGTTCAGCCAGATCGGCAAGGGCTATTTTGCGGTTCTTATCGATCAGGGGCCGGATATGACGCCCTATCAGGGGATCACCCCAATTGCTGGCGGGTCGCTTTCGGCCTGTGCTGAGACCTATTTCGCCCAGTCCGAGCAACTTCCGACGCGGTTTTCGCTGACCTTTGGGCGCTCGCGGATGGCCGGTGGCGCCGAAGGCTGGCGCGCCGGTGGTGTGATGCTTCAGCATATGCCCAAAGCGTCGCCTTTTGTCGCAACCGATGTTGCGACTGGCGAAGAAGGGCTGCTTGATGCCGCTGACATTCTTGATGTGAACGAAGGCGAGAACTGGACGCGGGCCAATGCATTGCTTGATACCGTTGAGGCGCTTGAATTGATCGGCCCGACTGTTCAGCCCGCTGAATTGCTGGTCCGGCTGTTCCACGAAGAAGGCCCGCGCGTTTTTGATCCGCAAGCTGTTGAATTTGGCTGTTCGTGTTCGGATGATAAAGTCCGGCAAAGTTTGTCGATCTATTCGGCAAAGGACATTGCATATATGACAACCGACGAGGGTATCGTGACGGCAGATTGCCAATTTTGTGGCGCGCACTATAAATTTGAGCCTGGCACTTTGGGGTTCGAGGCCAAGAAGAATGACGGTGAATCGTCCTGAGCTGATCCTGTCAATTGCGACGGCCCTGTCCAAGGATGGGGCCGCGACGTCTGATTTTGATCTTAACCCCGAACTAAAACGGCCAGCCAATCACGCGCTGCGCCCCGCAGCGGTTCTTGTGCCCATCACACTGGTAGGTGGGCAGGCCGAAGTATTTTTGACCAAGCGTTCCGCCCATTTGCGCCACCACCCCGGCCAGATCGCATTTCCTGGCGGCAAACAGGATGCCGGCGATCCGACCCTTACAGATGCGGCCCTGCGCGAGTCCGAGGAAGAGATTGGCCTGCCGCGCGGAATTGTCGATATTTTAGGAGAGTTGCCGCCGCATGAAACGGTCACAAGCTTTCGGGTGACGCCAATTGTCGGCTGGTTAACGCAAGACTTTGACGCGATTGCTGAAGCTGGTGAAGTCAGCGAGGTCTTTCGCGTCCCCCTCGCCCATCTTGCCGATCCGACCAACTACCGAATTGAGTCGCGTATTTGGCAGGGGCAGCGGCGATACTTTTTCACGGTTCCCTATGGCCCCTACTATGTATGGGGAGCGACGGCGCGCATGCTGCGCTCGCTTGCAGATCGGATGACGCCATGACCCGAATTTCACCGGACTGGCTTACCCACCCAGCATCGCGCGCGGTTTGTTCGACTTTGACCGATGCTGGATATCAGGCGTGGTTTGTTGGCGGTTGTGTACGCAATACGCTACTTGGCACGCCGGTCGCTGATCTTGATTTGTCCACGAATGCCCTGCCCCGCGATGTGATCAAGCTTGCCAAAGCAGCGGGACACAAGGTTATTCCGACAGGAGTTGAGCACGGGACAGTCACTATTATAGCCCAAAGCGTTCCATTTGAGGTCACAACCTTCCGCAAGGACATTGCTACGGACGGGCGCCGTGCGGTTGTCAGTTTTGCCGATAACATGACCGACGACGCCCAGCGGCGCGATTTTACGATGAATGCGCTTTACGCTGATCCTGATGGGTTGCTGGTTGACCCTCTCGGTGGGCTCGAGGATCTTATGGCGCGTCGCGTCCGTTTCATTGATGATCCGAATGCGCGCATCCAAGAGGATTATTTGCGCATTCTGCGGTTTTTCAGGTTCCACGCGTGGTATGGCGACCCTGAAGGTGGGCTTGACGCTGAAGGGTTGGCTGGTTGCGCTGCTCATGTCGACGGAATTGATCAGCTTTCGCGCGAGCGGGTTGGCCACGAGATGCGAAAACTGCTTGCTGCACCCGATCCAGCGCCGGCCGTTGCCGCGATGGAGGTAGTGGGCGTTCTGCTTTGCGTTCTGCCCGGGGCAAGTGCTGCAATGCTGGCGGCACTTGTGCATATCGAAGTGGAGGCAGGCCTTGCGCCCGACCCGATCCGCCGCCTTGCGATGCTGGGCGGTGAAGACGCGGCTAGCAGCTTGCGCTTGTCGAAACGGGAAACGGCTGACCTTGCGATGCTGTGTGACGGGATTGCAATCGGTATGCCGGCTGATGAGCTAGGCTATCGGTTTGGGTCAAGGGCCATGGATGTTCTTGCGCTTCGCGCAGCGATGAGTGGGATGATAATCGACACTGTTCAGGCAGAAAGTGTCGAATTTGGCGCAAAGCAAATCTTTTCGTTGCGCGCTGCCGATTTCATGCCAGATCTAGAAGGTCCAGCGCTTGGCCAAGCCCTGAAGCGCGCGGAGGATCGCTGGATCGCATCAGGTTTCAGCCTTACTAACGACGAGTTGCTGCGTGACTGACAGCGGGTTTTGCTTGGCGACAATTAGGGCTATATCGCTATCGTAACCCAAACAAAGGCTGTCCTCGTGTTTCGTTTCTTTGAACGACTAGTCGATCCTTATGCCCACTATGAGGAAAACAACACACCGCCCACGCGGCTTTGGCCGTTCCTGATGGAATATGCCCGCCCGTTCAAACGGGTGTTTTGGGCAACTGGAATCATGTCAGTCATAGTTGCCTCAGTCGAGGTTTGGATGATTTTCTATATGGGTCGCCTTGTCGATCTTATGGCGCAGACAGAACCAAGCGCAGTTTGGGCGCTTCACGGCTTGGAACTGCTACTTATTGCGCTGTTCATTGTATTCTTACGGCCTTTGTTTCAGATTCTAGACGTGGCCCTCCTGAACAACACGATCATACCGAACGTTGGCACGATTGTTCGGTGGCGCGCACACCGGCATGTTCTTCGCCAATCTGTCGGGTGGTTCGAGGATGATTTTGCCGGGCGCATCGCGAACCGGATCATGCAAACGCCCCCTGCTGTAGGCGAGGTCGCATTTCAAACCTTTGATGCGGTCACCTTTGCGCTGGCCTATCTTATCGGTGCCGCCGTGCTGTTGGCTGGCGCTGATTTGCGCCTGATGTTGCCGCTTCTGGCATGGTTTGGCCTTTATATGCTGTTGATGCGCTGGACTGTGAAACGCGTTGCCCCTGCCGCCAAGGCATCAAGTGATGCGCGCTCCGAAGTGACGGGTCGTGTTGTCGATAGTTACACCAACATCCACTCGGTCAAGATGTTCGCGCATCATGACCGCGAGATTAACTACGCATTTGAGGCAATCGAAAATACGCGCAAGACGTTGCAGCGCGAGATGCGACTTTATTCGATCATGGACCTTGCCCTTGTCGTGCTGAATGGTTTCCTGATCGTGGCCGTAGTTGGCTGGTCGATTTGGCTTTGGTCTGCAGGTTCGGCAACGGTTGGCATTATCGCTGCCGCAGCCGCGCTGACTCTGCGCCTGAATGCCATGACCGGCTGGATCATGTGGGCGGTGACAAATCTGTTCCAGAACCTTGGCATTATTCAGGAAGGCATGGAAACGATTGCCCAGCCGATCACACTGATCGACAGCCCGGATGCCAAGGCACTGAATGTACTGCGGGGCGAGATCGTAATCGATAAGCTCAGCCATCACTATGGCAAGGACAGCGGCGGGTTACAGAGCATTTCCTTGGCAATCAAAGCAGGTGAAAAAATTGGTCTGATCGGGCGCTCGGGCGCTGGAAAATCGACCCTCGTAAAGCTGCTTTTGCGGTTTTATGATGTTGAAGACGGGCGCGTCCTGATCGATGGTCAAGACATCGCGGGCGTGACCCAAGACAGCCTCAGAAGTGCAATTGGCATGGTGCAGCAGGACTCAGCACTTCTGCATCGATCTGTGCGCGAAAACATTCTTTATGGTGCCCCAAGCGCGAACGATGATGAGATGATCGCCGCCGCGCAGAAGGCTGAGGCGCATGATTTCATCCTTGGGCTTGAGGATGGCCAAGGCCGTAAAGGTTACGAAGCACAGGTTGGCGAACGCGGTGTGAAACTATCGGGGGGGCAACGTCAGCGTATAGCGCTGGCTCGTGTGATCCTTAAGGATGCGCCAATCTTGCTCCTGGACGAGGCGACAAGTGCGCTCGACAGTGAGGTCGAAGCCGCAATTCAATCCACGCTTTATGGCATGATGGAAGGCAAAACCGTGATCGCGATTGCCCACCGTCTGTCGACGATTGCGCGGATGGACCGGATTATCGTGATGGATGACGGACAGATAGTCGAGGACGGCACACACAATGAGTTGCTTGCCAAAGGCGGGCTTTACGCCGGTTTTTGGAAGCGCCAGTCAGGCGGCTTTATCGGGTCGGAAATCGAGGCCGCGCAATGACCCTTTTGTTGCGTTGGCTTGGAGGGATGATCGACGGGTTCCGCCCTGCCGAAGGTCCACCGCCCCGCCAGCTTGGCGCTTTCTTTCGCTGGTGTCTTGCAGGGGCCTGGCCTGCTCTGAGCCTTGCGGCAGTGGTATCGGCGATTGCAGGCACGCTCGAAGTCGTGACGGCCTATCTGCTCGGCTTGGTGATCGACAGCGTGACAGCTTCGGGGGCAGAAAACTACTTTGCCGACAATGCGACCCTGTTACTGATCTTTGCGGGGTTCTTTGTTGTCCTGCGGCCGCTGGTGTTCGGGGCAAGCGCCGCGTTCAACGGTATTGTCGTTCCGCCCAATATATATCCGTTGGTTCAAAGCCGGCTGCATCGCTGGAGCCTTGGCCACTCGGTGTCGTTCTTTGACAACGATTTTGCAGGTCGCATCGCGCAAAAGCAAATGCAGACTGCACGGGCCGTCACAGACGTGACCGCCGAGATTATTAACGTGGTGTTCTTTGCACTGGCATCGCTTGTCGGGTCGGTATTCCTGTTGCTTGCCATGGATTGGCGGATTGCATATGCGTTGATCCTTTGGTTGGCGCTTTATTTTGCAATGATCCGCTGGTTTATGCCGCGCATCCGCATCCGATCGGCCGCGCGTGCATCAGCGCGCGCGATGGTGACGGGGCAGGTTGTGGACACGGTCACGAATATCAAAACCGTAAAGCTGTTTGGCCATATTGATCACGAAGACCGCTCTGCTTTGGATGCAATGGCGCAGCTGCGGGGTAGGGCGCTGTCGTTTGGGCATCTGTCCACGGGGTTTCGGTTCGCGCTCATGACAGTAGCAGGCATCTTGCCTGTCTTGCTTATTATCGGGGCGTTGATGCTGTGGCGTATGGGTGTGACAACGGCGGGTGATATCGCGGCGGCGGGGGCGGTGGCGATCCGGATTAGTCAAATGACAGGCTGGGTCAGTTTTACCCTCATGGCGATCTATTCCAATATCGGCGAGATCGAAGATGGGATGCGTACATTGACCCCACCACATGATCTTGTGGATGCTGGTGCTGCAACACTTCTGAAGGTGCCTGATGGAGAGATTAGGTTTGATCACGTCACTTTTGCCTACGGCGATGAAACGGGTGGCATTCGCGACATAGATTTGCGGATTAAGCCCGGCGAAAAGTTGGGCATTGTCGGTGCGTCCGGTGCCGGGAAATCGACCTTGGTTGCGCTGTTGTTGCGCCTTTACGATGCCGAGGCTGGCGCCGTTCTGATTGATGGGCAAGATCTGCGCGCGGTTACGCAAAACAGTCTGCGGCAGCAGATTGGCATGGTCACGCAGGAAACGGCGATGTTCAATCGCTCGGCCCGCGACAATATTCTTTACGGGCGTCCCGATGCCACTTTCGACGGGGTCGTAAGTGCTGCGAAACGCGCGGAAGCCCACGACTTCATTCTTGAGTTGAAAGACCACAAGGGCAATCGCGGCTACGATGCCTACCTTGGTGAAAGAGGCGTCAAACTATCAGGCGGGCAGCGCCAACGGGTAGCGCTTGCGCGGGCAATTCTAAAGGACGCCCCGATCCTTGTATTGGATGAGGCGACAAGCGCGCTGGACAGTGAAGTTGAAGCAAGCATTCAAAACGCGCTAGAGGGCGTGATGGAAGGCAAAACCGTTGTGGCGATTGCGCACCGTTTGTCCACCATCGCACGGATGGATCGTATTATTGTAATGCATGACGGGCAAATCGTCGAAGACGGCACCCATGATGATCTATTGGCACAAGACGGGCTTTATGCACGGTACTGGAACAGACAATCGGGCGGATTCATCCGCACCAAGGAAGCGTTGGAATAACAAATGTTAATCGAAACCCTCACCCAACAAGGTCTTGGCCGCGCCGCCGATGGCCAGTTCGTGCCCCGCACCCTTCCCGGTGAGGAAATCGGTCTGCGTGAAGATGGCACTGCGCAAATCTTGAAACCTTCAACGGATCGTGTTGCGCCACCTTGTCGGCATTTCAAATCGTGCGGCGGTTGCGCGATGCAACATGCCGCCGATCCGTTTGTCGCAAGCTGGAAAGCCGAGATCGTAACGCGCGCGTTGTCGGCACATGGGATTGCAGTGGATATTCGCGCAGTTCATACTTCGCCGGCGCAATCACGCCGCCGCGCCAAGTTCGCGGGTAAACGGACCAAGAATGGTGCGCTGGTCGGGTTTCACACGCGCGCGTCGGATACGATTATTTCGGTGCCTGACTGCCAGCTTTTGCTGCCTAGTTTGCGCGCTGCCCTTCCGTCGCTTGAAGAACTGACGGTTCTTAGCGCCTCTCGCAAAGGCGAGATTGCGTTGACTGTTACGGATAGTCCGGCTGGCCTTGATGTCTGGGTCGAATCTGACAAACCACTGGATGGTCCTTTGCGGATTACGTTGGCTGAATTTGCCCAACGTCACGGGTTTGCCCGCTTGGCGTGGGGTGATGAACCTGTCGTGACGATAAATCCGCCGACGCAACAGTTCGGACGTGCAAGCGTTGTGCCACCTGCAGGCGCGTTCTTGCAAGCCACGCGGGATGGTGAAGCGCAGTTATTGGCCGCTGCCCGCGAAGCGACCGATGGTGCTGATCGAATCCTTGATCTGTTCGCAGGTTGCGGGACATTCACGCTGCCCTTGGCCGAAGACGCCGCGGTAACCGCGGTAGAAAGCAGCGGACCAATGTTGGTGGCGCTGGATCAGGGGTGGCGCCGCGCGCAGGGCCTGAAGCTGATCAAGACAGAAACCCGCGATTTGTACCGCCGCCCACTTGAACCGGATGAGCTGCGCCATTTTGATGCGGCCGTGATTGATCCGCCGCGTGCGGGCGCGCAGGCGCAGATCGCGACGCTTGCGGTTTCGACCGTCCGTAAGATTGCGATGATTTCCTGCAACCCGATTACCTTTGCGCGGGACGCCAAGGTTTTGATTGATGCAGGGTTTGCGATCCAATGGATTGACGTCGTTGATCAGTTTCGCTGGTCACCGCACGTCGAAGTCGCCGCGTCCTTCACCCGGTCGTGAGCGCATCGTGCCGCAAGCATTCCTAGGCGGCGCACGAAATCTGGTGTATGCATTTCCCAAATAGCAAAGACCAAAGAGCGGGCATGTGGGCGAATGTTAAATAGGCGAAATCTGATCGTTGGTGGTGCGTTGCTGGGTCTTGGGGCATGCGCGACGACCAAGTTCCGGACTTATGACGGCCCCTCGGTAACAAGCATTGTCGTCTATAAAGAGCGTCGCCGCCTATATCTTATGAACGATGACGAGATATTGCGCGATTTTGAATTCGAGTTGGGCTTTGCCCCAGTCGGTCACAAGCAATACGAAGGTGACGGCCGCACGCCAGAGGGTGCCTACCGGATCAACCGGCGCAATCCCAACAGCGCGTTTTATCTGTCGATTGGTATTTCTTACCCTAACAACCAGGATCGCGCCGCCGCTGCCGCACTTGGCCGTCCACCCGGTGGGGATATCTTTATTCATGGCACGCCGGGCGCGGTGGGCGGAAACGATGACTGGACCGCTGGCTGCATCGCAGTCACAGACCGCGAGATGGAAGACATTTATTCAATGGTGCAGGACGGCACGCCGATCTTTATTCACCCGTAAAGACGGGTCGGCCTAGGTTCCCAGTACGAGCGTATACCAAATCTTGCCGTTGGCCTCTTGGTGCCACGCAAAGCCTATCTTGGAGGCGGCGCGATCAAGGATGACTTCACGCGTATCGGCCAGCTGCATCCATGCGGCAAGTGTCTCGAGCTCGGTCTCGTAGGTCTCGGAAATGGTTTCACCGAGTATCCGGCCCGTGTAGCCGACGCGAACGCCGCGATCCAATGCCGAAGACCCGTCAGAGCCAAAGTGCCAAGGGCGGTTTTGCACCGACATATCGCGTGAATGAGTCGCGGCGGCAGCATTCAGGCGCGCGTCCATGATGATCGGTGCCGCACCAGAGGCCTGTCGCAACGAATTAATGCCATCAAGCATCCGAAACTGCACGTCCGCAGCGTCTGCCGCGCCAATCCGGTAAATCTGCGGCAAGGGCAGCCCATCCGTGCCAATTGCGGGGCCTGTGGTGGTGGTGCAGGCCGCAACTAACGTGAGGAAAGCGATAAGAATGAAGGAAAGACGCAACATTTTGATACCCTGTATGTGGTTAAGCACTGCAATAGCCCTAACTGCGTTGCAGTTCAAACCCACATCGGCGCATTGACGCCAAAGTGAGCGGCTTTGAATTGCGAACTCTGCCAACAGGTCATAGTTATAGGACTTAAACGGTGTTCGGATCTGTTGGAGAGCAACACATGCATACGAAGAATCTCAAGGCGCTGACACGGCGAGGGTTCCTTGCCGGAACCGCTGCGGCTGTGGGCACGACGGCAATGGCGCAAACCGAGAATACAACCGAGCTTGAGGGCGACATCTCTCAGACGCTTCGTCGCAATATATCAAGTTTTCGGGCGCTGGACTGGCGACCCTATTTTGATGACCTGACCAATGGGGCGGTTCTTGTCGATACGCAATCGCGTGCGCTTCATTTTTGGAATGGGGACCAGAGTGTTTACAAGCTTTATCCAACGAGCGTACCCCTGACAGAAGACCTGACGCGCCGCGGCCGCACATCCGTTGTTCAAAAGGTTGAGGGCCCAAGCTGGCGGCCCACCCCGTCAATGCAAGAACGAAATCCCGAATGGCCCGACTATGTCGGCCCTGGCCCCGATAACCCGCTGGGTACCCACGCACTTTACCTTTCATGGACTTATTATCGAATCCACGGAACTCACGATACGCGCAAGATCGGCCGCAGATCGTCGAACGGTTGCATCGGCCTTTACAACGAACACATTGCCGAATTGTTCGGCATGACATCGGTCGGGACGCAAGTGTTGCTTATTTGACGACACCGCATGTCATTTTCGGGGCACCTTTTAAGCAAGCCTTTGCAATTTCGCTTGATTGCTGGTTTAGAATGTTTACGAGGTAAGACTTGGGTGCCTGCTGCCGTCCTCAATTGTTTTGGGAGCGGGCCAATACTGGAGATTATACAATGAAAAATATCGTTCTCGCCGCCGCATTTACTGCCGCAGCTTCGACCGCCTTCGCTGGCGGCATGTCTCAGCCAGTCATGGAAATGGAACCAGTCGTAATCATGGAAGAGGCCGCTGGTTCGTCTTCTTCCGCTGGTTTGATCATTCCACTGATCCTGATTGCTTTGATCGCAGCTGCTTACTAATAGCAGCAGATCAGTTTGATCTAAAGAAAAGGTCGCAAGCCAACGCTTGCGGCCTTTTTCTTTGTCTGATCAATACCGTCTAGTCGTCCACCCATCCACGCAGGTTCTGGGCGATGACACCTGACAATGCCGCAATATGTGCGGGGCTGTCATTAAGGCAGGGGATATAGGTGAAGTGCTCACCGCCTGCGTGCTCAAAGCTCTCTTTGATCTCTTCGTTGATCTCTTCTAAGGTTTCGATGCAATCGGCCGAAAAGGCAGGGGCGCAAACCGCGATGCTTTTCTTGCCTGATTCGGCCAATCGCGCGACTTCCTCCACGGTGTAGGGCTTAAGCCACTCTTCGGGGCCAAATTTGGATTGGAAGGTCGTTTTGATTTGCGTATCGTCCCAACCCAGCCGCTCCTTGAGCAGGCGCGTCGTTTTCTGACAATGGCAGTGGTAGGGGTCGCCCTCACGCAAATAACGCTCTGGCACACCGTGGTAAGAACAGACCAAAATATCGGGTTTCTTGTCCGCTTCGGCATAAGCCTTTTCTACCGACAGGGCGAGCGCATCAATATAGCCGGGATCGTCAAAATAGGGCGGCACGACCCGTGCGATTGGTTGCCACTTTTCTTTCATCAGCGCGCGAAAGAACGCGTCATTTGCGGTCGCTGAGGTGGCCCCTGCGTAATGCGGATAAAGCGGGAAAAACAGGATCTTCGTGCAGCCTGCCTCGGTCATCGCGCGCACTTTGGACTGCGTGGATGGGTTGCCGTACCGCATACAGAAATCGACCATAACATTATCGCCATAGCGCTGGGCCATTTCGACCCGTAACGCAGCGGTCTGCGCTTTGGTAATTGTCATCAGGGGGCTTTCATTGGCCTCTTCGTTCCAGATGGATCTGTAGGCGGCGCCGCTGGTAAAGGGCCGTTTCGTCAAGATCACCAATTGCAGGAGCGGCTGCCAGACCCACGCCGAATAGTCGATAACACGCTTGTCGGACAGAAATTCCCCAAGATAGCGCCGCATCGACCAATAGTCCGTGGCGTCTGGCGTTCCAAGGTTGGACACAAGCACACCGATTTTTTCAGCGGGTATCTTTGGGTGGTCAGCGGGGGCGTGAGCAGGGCAGGTAGCGGTCATAACGGGTGCGTCTTTCATAGGAACATCAATTATAGCGAGAGATAACGGGATAACGCCGCAGGTCAATCCTGCGATGGGTCAAGCTTGCTTTCGTTCGCGCCAAGAAAATCTGCAAGCCGGTGTTTCGCCGATCCGGGACGCAGGGGCTTTTGCTGGCTTTCATCAGGGGCCCAGCCAGTCAAAGTTACAACTTCGAACGTTGCTGGGACGCGGCCATCAGTATCACCAAAACTGTCGTGATAGATTTTAGCGGCAAGGCGCAGAACGTCTCGCCGTGTAAGGTTTCGCAAGCGTCCGGACATAACGTTGGTTTCGCCCATTGCGCGCAGGTCATGCATCAAGTGCGTTGCGCTGGCATAACTCACGTCGAACTTCGCGCCATCCGCTACCGGCAAAGTAAGCCCTGCGCGCTGCAACAGCCCGCCAAGATCGCGGATTTCTCCCATGGGGGCGATACGCGGCGAAAGCCCGCCGTGGATACGCGATTCGGCCTCTGCCAAAGCGCTGCGGAGTTCGTGAAGGGTTTGCCCGCCAAACAACGTCGCGATCAATAATCCGTCAGGGCGCAATGCGCGCCGCGCCTGAACCAACTGTCCAACGGGGTCATTGGCCCAATGAAGGGACAGGTGATGGATCACGATGTCATGTGCGCCGATATCAAGGTCGAGCGTGTCGTGATCAGGCACAACTGTCACATTTGGCAGGCGATTTGCCCAAACCTGTGGCCAACCAGTGACAACGGCTGGCGCTGTAAACGTTCTGTTAACCTCATTGAGTCTTTCCTGAACCTCGTCGGCGACCGCCGTTTGGAGAAAAAGCACAGGATCAGTGGCCGCGCGCTGGCGGCGATGGGCGAGGGCGCGGTGGTCAAAAAGAAGCGGGGCGTCTTGCATGACCCCGATGTAGGAGAGTTGGATGATAATGCAAAGCTTGATCCACCTTATCTATCCACCGCAATGCCTTGCGTGTGACGCCCTGACCGAAAGCGATTTTGCACTTTGTGGCGCCTGTTGGCGCGATACCGCCTTTATCGGCGGCTTGGTTTGCGACGCGTGTGGAACGCCATTGTTGGGTGAAGACACGGGCGAAAAGGAGCTATGCGACGATTGCATTTCCATTGCGCGACCATGGGACAGGGGCCGCGCGACCTTGATGTATCGCGATACGGGGCGGCAGCTTGTGCTGTCTTTGAAACATGGGGATCGTACAGACCTTGCCCGACCCGCGGGCCGATGGATGGCGCAAACCGCGCGTGATTTGATCCGTGAAGACACTGTGATCGTTCCGGTTCCGTTGCACTGGTCGCGGCTCTTGCGACGCAAGTATAATCAGGCGGCAGAACTGGCTTTTGCGCTGGGCAAGGTTGCGGGATGTGCGGTGTTGCCCGATGCCCTGATTCGCCACACCCGCACCCGCCCGCTTGAGGGGCATAGCCGCGATCAGAGGTTCGCAGCATTGCAAGGCACCATCAGCCCGCATCGCAAACGCGGAGCGGCATTGCAAGGCAAGCATGTGCTGATTGTTGACGACGTTATGACAAGTGGGGCCACCTTTGCCGCCACAACCGAAGGATGTCGCAGTGCAGGTGCGACGCAAATCGACGTGCTAGCCCTAGCCCGCGTTGCCAAGGATGCCTAAGTAAGTGCAATGCAGCACGAAAGGCTCCCGCATATGAAACAAGTCGAAATCTATTCCTCGCCGTTTTGCGGATATTGTCAGGCTGCCAAACGGCTGCTGAATGGCAAGGGCGTCGCCTTTGTTGAAGTGAACGTGTTTAGCGATCCCGACCGCAAGGCCGAGATGATTCGACGCGCCAATGGCGGGCGGACCGTTCCGCAGATATTTATTGGTGGCGAACATGTTGGCGGCAGCGACGAGATGCACGCGCTTGAGAGAGCGGGTAAGCTTGATGCGCTTCTGGCGGCGTGAAGACAGCACTTCTCCAGCTATGTTCTTCCGACGATCCTGGCGACAACGCTGCCGCTGTCATAGATATGATGCGAGATGCTGCGGATCGCGGCGCCCAACTTATCTTGACGCCTGAAGTGACCAACTGCGTGTCGCTTGAGCGTGCCCATCAAGGGGCGGTCTTGCGCCCTGAAGATGATGATCCAACCCTTGCCGCTCTTCGCACCGAGGCGCGCGCGTTGGGTATTTGGTTGGCGATTGGATCACTTGCCCTACGCACCGATGATCCGCGGGGTCGGTTCTCGAACTGTTCCTTTCTTATCTCGCCCCATGGCGCTGTTATTGCGCGCTATGAAAAGATTCACATGTTCGATGTGCAGGTCACCGAGCAGGAAACATTTTGCGAATCCGCAGCATTTCGCCCGGGCGATCGTGCCGTGTTGGCCAAAACACCATTTGGTAAAATCGGCATGACAATCTGTTATGACCTCCGGTTTCCGCATCTTTTTCGCACGCTGGCCCAAGCCGGTGCAGATATCTTGCTGGTTCCAGCGGCGTTTTCACCCGTTACGGGTGCCGCCCATTGGGAGACGCTTTTGCGCGCCCGTGCCATTGAAACAGGGTGTTTTGTGCTTGCCGCAGCCCAGACTGGAACCCATGACACGACTTGTGGCAAAGTGCGCCAAACCTATGGGCACAGCCTTGCGGTTTCACCTTGGGGCGAGGTGCTAAGTGACGCAGGCGACCAAATAGGCGTCACAATTGTTGATATTGACCTAACGGAAGTGGCACAAGCACGGCAACGCATTCCAGCGTTGACACACGACGTAGCCTTTGAGGGGCCAGATGACTGAAAAGACCAACAGCATTGCCGTATCGCTTTTTAGCGAGATTCTGACGGTCGATCAGTTGGCGCGTAACCGCGTTGCAAAAGCTTTGCCCAAGGGCATGGAGCTGTCGCATTTCTCCGTGCTGAACCACCTTGCGTATTCGCAGACCGAACGCACACCGGCCCAGCTTGCGCGCACGTTTCATCTGACGCGCGGCGCGATGACGAATACTTTGGGCAAGCTGGAATGGGCAGGCTGGGTGCATATCCGCCCTGATTGGGAAGATGCGCGCCGCAAGATGGTGTCGATCAGCCCCTCGGGCCTTGCTGCGCGCGATGCGGGTCTTGCGGTCATCGCCCCGCTTATCGCCAATGTCGTCAACAAAGTTGGCGCTGATAAAGTGCGATCTGTGCTGCCGATTTTGCGCGAACTTCGGCTTAAACTCGCGGCGGAAGAAACCTAGCTCGCGGGCCGCAGGCTGGCGGTGACATAATTCACCGACAAATCCCGATCCGAAATGCGCCATGTCCACGCCAGGGGGTTGAACTGGAACCCCTTGCGATCGACGGGGTTTAGTCCCGCCCCGCGCAGAAGATCGAACAATTCGTCCGGCGTGATGAATTTGTGCCACTCATGCGTGCCTTTAGGAAGCCAGCGCATCACCCATTCCGCCCCGATAATCGCCATCCCAAAGCTTTTGGGATTACGGTTGATGGTTGAACAAATATGCATCCCGTTCGGTTTTAACAGATCATGACACGCCGTGAGATAGGTAAGTGGATCAGCCACATGCTCCACGACCTCCATATTCAGAACGACGTCGAACTGTTCGCCATTATCCGCCATGGCCTCAGCGGTGGTATGACGATAATCAATTTTTAGCCCTGATTTTTCAGCGTGGGTTTGTGCCACGGGAATGTTCCCCCCGGCAGCATCCGCCCCGACAACGATTGCGCCAAGGCGTGCCATTGGCTCGCAAAGCAACCCGCCGCCGCAGCCGATATCGAGGATACGCAGGCCTTCAAAAGGCATGTCTGTTCCCAGATTGCGCCCAAATTCAGCGGCTATCTGCCGGGTTATGTAATCAAGCCGCGTGGGGTTCAGCATGTGCAACGGTTTGAACTTCCCATCCAAGTCCCACCATTCAGTCGCCATAGCTTCAAACTTGGCGATTTCAGCTGGATCGACGGTGTTACGCTCAGTTTGCATTGGGTATTCCCTCGTGACATCGGATTGGCATAGAATGCTCTTCTTAGAGGCTATATAGGGTAGTTATGGGCAAGGTCTCAGGTCAAAAGCGCGCGGTGACGCCACTTTATCCGCCAATTGATCCTTTTGATCAGCGGATGATGGAGGTGGGTGACGCCCATCGCGTTTATGTTGAACAATGCGGACGGCCAGATGGTATTCCGGTTGTTGTCTTGCATGGTGGACCTGGTGGCGGGTGCAGCCCGACGATGCGGCGCTATTTTGACCCCAATGTTTACCGGATCATTCTATTTGATCAACGGGGATGTGGTCGGTCAAGGCCACATGCCAGTGTCGCAGACAATACAACATGGCATCTTGTGCGCGATATCGAACTGATCCGCTCGACCCTTGGCATTGATCGCTGGATCGTCTTTGGCGGCAGCTGGGGCGCGACGCTGTCTTTGATCTATGGGCAGGAACACCCGGAACATACCGCAGCGCTGATTTTGCGTGGCGTGTTCTTGATGACGCAGCCGGAGCTTGACTGGTTTTACGGTGGGGGTGCTGGGCAGTTTTGGCCTGATTTGTGGGAACGTTTCGTCAGCCTTGTGCCCGAAGACGAGCGCGGCAATTTGATTTTAGCCTATAACAAGCGCCTTTTCTCAGGCGATCCAGCGCAAGAAATTCGGTTCGCGCGTGCGTGGGCAACGTGGGAAAATGCCTTGGCGTCGGTGAGTTCGAATGGCCTCACAGGCGATAGCCCCGCTGAGTATGCGCGGGCATTTGCGCGGCTTGAAAACCACTACTTTCAGAACGCAGGGTTTTTGTCTGAAGACCAGCAAATTATGGCGCGGTTGGACCGGATCAAGGGCATTCCTGGCGTGATCGTTCAGGGTCGCTATGACATGATTTGCCCGCCGCATTCCGCCTATGAATTGGCAAAACAATGGCCCAAGGCAAGGCTTGAACTGATTGGGCAAGCCGGCCATGCCCTGTCGGAGCCGGGCATCACGGCTGAGCTGATCTGCACGATGGATGCCATCGGACAGGATCGCACAGCGCTGGGCCTTTAGGGTTTACAAGAAATTATAAGCAGCTACGATCCAGTTAAATAGACGGGGATCAAGAAGACTTGGACACAGTCCTAAGAATAATCCTGCAACGCTTGGCGCTTGGGCTTGTTACGCTTCTGGTGGTCTCGATCGTTATTTTTGTAGCGGTCAACCTGCTGCCCGGTGATTTTGCCGAACTCATTCTTGGGCAGGGTTCGACGCCCGAAGCGGTAGCGTCGATCCGTCGTGATCTTGGGCTGGATCAGCCGATGGTCGCGCGGTATTTTCAATGGCTTAGCGGGATGGTGACTGGTGATCTTGGCACGAGCTTCGCCCAGTTGAACTTTCAAACCAACCTTGGTGGTGCGGGCGGTGTAACCGTCATCGAACAGATTGCGCCACGCTTTTCCAACACGTTGTTTCTAGCGGGCGTGACGGCGATGATCGCTGTGCCAATTTCGCTGATACTGGGTGTGCTTGCAGCGCTTTACCGCAATTCGGCGTTCGACAAAGCGACCAACATTTTCACCCTTAGCAGCGTCAGCAGCCCAGAATTCTTTATGGCGTATCTGTTGATCCTTTTCTTGGCAGTGCTCAACCCGATTTTGCCTAGCCTGTCCAATATTTACGATGGCATGGCATTCAGTGACCGGCTCAACAAATCGCTGTTGCCTGCATTGACCCTGACCCTTGTCGTTATGGCGCAAATGATGCGGATGACGCGGGCTGCGATCATTAACTTGCTTGCTTCGCCCTACATCGAAATGGCGCGCCTCAAGGGTATCTCACCGATCCGCGTGATCGTGCGGCATGCACTACCGAACGCGCTTGCACCAATTATCACCGTTATTGCGCTGAACCTCGCATATCTGATCACCGGCGTTGTCGTGGTCGAGGTGGTGTTCGTGTATCCCGGCATTGGCCAGTTGTTCGTCGACAGCGTGAAAATTCGCGATATTCCGGTGGTGCAGGCCTGCTGTTTGATCTTTGCCGCTGCGTATATCTTGTTGAACCTGACTGCTGATATCTTGGCGATCATCAGCAATCCCCGTTTGAGGCATCCGAAATGACCTGGTGGATGTGGATCATTGTGGCGCTTGTCGTCATGGGTGGAATTGCTTGGGCGATGCGCGCTGTTGGTCAAATGGCAACAGGAAACGCACCCGCGTTCCGCGATATGCCGTTCGGGGTGGCTTATGGCTACGTCATCGGCGTGGCGTTTCTAGCGGTGGTCGTTTGGGCGTATTTACAAAGTATGAGCGCCGAAACTGCGGTCGCCAACAAATTCTACTTTGTCGGGCGCGCCGTCGAAGGCGTCATCATGTTTTCTATCGCGGCCTATCTGTTCCGCATGCTGGGTCGCGCCGTTGGCACTTATTGGACACGCAAGATGTTTCGCTCGATGCCTCTGACGGCAGCGTTCGGAATTCTCGTCATGCTGATTTACGCTTTCGTCGCGATTTTCGCGGGGCTGCTCGCCCCATACGGTCAGGCTGAAATCTTGCCGTTCGCCAATATTGTGCCTGGCGGAAACCCGGCGTTGGGCGGCGATCCGAATCATATTATGGGCACCGACCAGATTGGTCGCGATATCCTAAGCCGCTTGATTTATGGCGCGCAGAACACGGTCGGTATTGCTTTTGTCACGACCTTGCTGGCGTTCTTTATCGGGTCGTCCCTTGGGTTCCTTGCGGCGACGCTGGGCGGCTGGCTTGATCAACTTCTGTCCCGTACGGTGGATGTTCTGATGGCGATCCCGTCGCTTATCTTTGCATTGCTGTTGATGACAATCGCCAGTGTTTGGGCGCCGCAACTGGGTATTCCGCTGACCTACTTCATGGTTTTGATCATCGCCGTGATCGACAGTACGCGCGTGTTCCGATTGGCCCGTGCCGTTGGCGCGAACATCGTTGTTATGGACTATATCGAGGCTGCGAAACTGCGCGGCGAAGGACTTGGTTATCTTGTGTTCAAGGAAATCCTGCCAAACGCCACGGCACCCCTGTTGGCCGAATTTGGCCTGCGTTTCTGCTTTGTGTTCCTGACGATCGCGGCACTGTCTTTCCTTGGTGTCGGCATTCAGCCGCCGCTGGCTGACTGGGGCACGATGGTGCGCGATAGCGCGGCCTTCATTAATTACGCCGCCTTTGCGCCGACCGCTGCATTGCCGCCACTGCTGGCCGCCGGTGCGATTGCCTTGCTGACCGTTGGTGTCAACTTTGTTGTCGACTGGATGCTGCAGAAAACATCAGGGCTGAAAGAATGACCGATCAACTGCTGAAAATTCGTGGCCTCAAGATCGAAGGCCGCTCTGACGAAACGTGGAATCCGATCATCAATGGTGTAGATCTTGACCTGAAAAAGGGCGAAGTACTGGGCCTGATCGGCGAAAGTGGCGCGGGTAAGTCGACTATTGGGTTGGCTGCGATGGGGTTCACCCGTGATGGCGTGCGTATCTCTGAAGGCTCGGTTGTATTTGATGGGGTTGATCTCGTTACGGCCTCGGCCAAGGTCAAGCGGGGCCTGTTGGGTAAGCGGATCGCCTATGTCGCACAGTCGGCCGCCGCCAGCTTTAACCCCGCCCACCGCATAATTGACCAACACACCGAAGCGCCGACGCAGCATCACGTTATGTCTCGCGCTGAGAGCACTGCGGACGGGATTGAGCTATACCGCAAACTACGTCTGCCCGACCCCGAAAACATCGGGTTTCGTTATCCCCATCAGGTGAGTGGCGGCCAGTTGCAACGCGCGATGACAGCGATGGCAATGTCATGTCGCCCCGATCTGATCATTTTTGATGAACCAACGACGGCGTTGGATGTGACGACCCAAATCGAGGTATTGGCCGCGATCCGCGAGATCGTCGAAGAATATGACACCGCTGCGATTTATATCACGCACGACCTGGCGGTGGTTGCGCAGATGGCCGATACGATCAAAGTGCTCCTGCGCGGCGATGAAGTGGAAGAGGCCGACACCCGCACGATGCTGTCCGCCCCGACGCAAGATTACACCAAAAGCCTTTGGGCTGTCCGTAGCTTTGAGCGGCCGCGAAAACCTGCTGTCGTCAGCGGGGCTGTGCCTGTTGTTTCCGTGCGCAAGATCCAAGCATCTTATGGCAAGATCAAAGTCCTGCACGATGTCAGTTTTGATATTCACGCGGGACGCACAGTTGCCGTAGTTGGCGAGAGCGGATCTGGCAAATCCACCGTTGCACGTTGTATCACGGGCCTTTTGCCGCCGAGCGTGGGCGAGATCGCCTTTGATGGCGATGTCCTACCCGGCGATTATCGCAAGCGCCCAAAGGATCAGTTGCGTCAGGCCCAGATGATCTACCAGATGGCCGACACGGCCCTCAATCCGCGCAAGACGATTGGCCAGATTATCGGGCGGCCCGTGCAGTTTTATACCGGCCTTACAGGTAGTGACCGCCGTCGCCGAGTTGACGAATTGCTTAACCAGATCGAGCTTGAACCAAGCGAGTATTTCAACCGCCTTCCGTCGGAATTGTCGGGTGGTCAAAAGCAGCGTATCGGTATCGCGCGCGCACTGGCCGCTGAGCCGAAGTTCATTATTTGCGATGAAGTAACCAGCGCACTTGATCAGCTTGTTGCCGAAGGAATCTTGCGCCTACTGGCCGACCTTCAGGACAAACTTGGCCTTTCGTATATGTTTATCACGCACGACCTTGCGACGGTGCGCGCGATTGCTGACGAAGTGGTCGTGATGAAAGAAGGACGTGTCGTTGAGCAGGGCGAAAAGACAGCTATGTTCCTGCCGCCACACCACGCCTACACTGACCTTTTGCTATCTTCTGTGCCTGAAATGGACCCAGACTGGCTTGATAATCTTCTCACGGAACGCGGAATTGATAACATCGGTGATGCTGCAGTTGATAAGATGTAAACGAATCGCTCTGCAAAGAAAGAGCGACGAAATGACCAAAACAGGGAGACTATAATGCAAAATATTAACAGACGCGGACTTCTAAAAACCGGTGTCGCAGCCGGTGTGTTGGCTGCCACAGGCCTGCCACTTCGTGCTCAGATGACACGCGGCGGCAAGCTGACCGCGGGTCTGTCCGGTGCCAATACCAGCGATAGCTGGGATGCGCGGACCCACTCGGACATCTTCATGATCGCATGCTGTCAGGGCGCAGTGTTTGACAGCCTGACCGAAGTTTCTGCCGATGGTAGCCTTATTGGCGAATTGGCTGAAAGCTGGGAAGCCACAGCAGACGCCAAGACTTGGACGTTCAATCTGCGTCAGGGTGTAACCTTTCACAACGGCAAGACGTTTGGCGCGGATGACGTGATCGAATCCCTGCAGATGCACCTTGGCGAAGAATCGAAATCTGCTGCAAAGCCGATCGTCGAAGCCATCTCCGAGATGATCAAAATCACTGATTATCAGGTGCAGTTCGTGCTTGCCTCTGGCAACGCCGACTTCCCATATCTGATGTCGGACTATCATATCATGATGTATCCAGCCGGCATGATCGAAGAGGCCATCGCCAGCGGTATCGGTACAGGCCTTTATCAGGTTCAGTCGTTTGATCCCGGTGTGCGCATGACTGCAACACGTTTTGCAGACCACTACAAAGGCGATAGCGCCGGTTTCTTTGACGAGATCGAATATATCGCGATCAACGACAATACGGCTCGCATGAATGCGCTGATGACTGGTCAGGTTGATGCGGTCAACCGGGTCGACTTTAAGGTCGAAGCGCTGCTGAACGCTAACCCGAACGTTAGAATTCAGGAAGTGACTGGCAACCAGCACTATACCTTCCCGATGCTGACGGGTTCCGCACCGTTCAATGACGTGAATGTTCGCAAAGCGCTCAAGTATGGCGTGAACCGTCAGGAAATGGTGGACAAAATCCTGCTTGGGCACGGTCAAGTCGGTAACGACACCCCGATCGGACCTGCAAACCCCTACTATGTCGAAATGGAACAGCTGGAGTACGATCCGGATCAAGCAAAGTTCTATTTGCAGCAGGCTGGCCTCGATTCGCTTGATGTTGATCTGTCAGCGTCAAACGCAGCGTTCGAAGGTGCGGTCGATGCGGCCCAGCTTTATCAGGCGTCTGCCGCTGGGTCTGGCATCAACATCAATGTCATTCAGGAACCAGCTGACGGCTACTGGTCCAACGTCTGGCTGAAAAAGCCTTGGTGTGCATCTTACTGGTCGGGTCGTGCGACCGAAGACTGGATGTTCTCGACTGCCTATGAGGCCGGCGCGCCTTGGAACGACAGCCAGTGGGATCACCCCCGCTTCCAAGAACTGCTGTTGTCTGCCCGTGCTGAACTGGATAGCGCCAAACGCGCGGAGCAGTATGGTGAAATGCAGATGATCCTGCGTGACGAGGGTGGTGTTATCATTCCAATGTTCGCCAACTACGTTCAGGGTCTCGGCACGTCGATCCAGACACCTGAAACAGTGGGCAACCTCTGGCAGATGGACAACGGCCGTATGGCCGAGCGTTGGTCCAAGGCTTAGTACTAACCGACTCAGATAAACGAAAAGCCCCGCCATTAGGTGGGGCTTTTTGTATTAGGCAGCAGCACTAGGTTCGACGATCCGCCTTTTCATGGTGCGCATCATCACTAGATACATGAGCGCCACACCGCACAGGATTGATCCTGTCCCAACTGCCATTATCAGTCCGTACTCCATGGAATTTCTCCGTTTATGTTTGGTCCGCTGGTACAGTTAACGGGCGATTGCGGCGGCTTTCGGACCGAGTTGGCATTCCCCTTGCAGACTCAGGCGAACCGGCCTATATCGACCATCAACAGCGGCGCGCTGGCTTCCACCCCCAGCGCCCACCGAAATTCCAACGGGCCGCGCGCCCGTTTTTTTGTGCTTAATGACCAGCCTATCGGAGAGAACTTGTCTGACTTGATCGCCAAAGCGGCTATTGACCGCCGTATCGCCGAAATCATAGCCCCCCCGATTGAGGATATGGGTTATGAGTTGGTGCGCGTGCGCCTGATGACGGGCAAGGAAAGCACGCTTCAGATCATGGCGCAGAAGCCTGATGGCACGATCGAAGTTGACGATTGTTCAGAAATTAGCACCGCCGTAAGCGCCGTGCTGGACGTCGAAGACCCGATCGTCGAGGCATATACGCTTGAAGTTAGCAGCCCCGGTATCGACCGCCCGCTGACCCGGTTAAAGGATTTTGACCAGTGGGAAGGCTTTGAAGCCAAGCTCGAAACCGACGAACTGATAGGCGGACGTCGCCGCTTTAAGGGCCAGCTTTCCGGCACCGAGGGCGACGAAGTTCTGATCGCAATCGTAGAACATGGTGAAGCCATAACAATCGGTCTGAAATTCGATTGGCTGACCGAAGCTAAACTTGTGCTGACGGATGAACTGATCCGTGATGTATTGAAGGGCCGCAAAGATGCGGGCCAAATTGACGAAAAACAATTCGATGAAGTCCAGACCATCGTAGATGGAACTGACGAGGAGAACGACTGATGGCTATTACTTCTGCTAACCAGCTTGAGCTTTTGCAAACCGCTGATGCGGTCGCACGCGAAAAGATGATCGACCCGAATTTGGTCGTCGAAGCGATGGAAGAATCTCTCGCCCGTGCCGCGAAATCCCGCTACGGCGCAGAAATGGACATCCGTGTTCATATCGACCGTAAGACTGGCAAGGCGACGTTCACCCGCGTGCGCACGGTTGTCGACGAGGAAGAGCTTGAGAACTATCAGGCCGAATTCACAGTGGCCCAAGCCAAAGAATACATGGATAGCCCCGAGGTTGGACAGGAATTCATCGAAGAAGTACCGCCCGTTGAAATGGGTCGTATTGCGGCCCAATCCGCCAAGCAGGTTATCTTGCAAAGGGTCCGCGAAGCCGAGCGTGATCGTCAATACGAAGAATTCAAAGACAGGGCTGGCACGATCATCAACGCGCTGGTCAAGCGCGAGGAATACGGCAACGTCATCGTTGATGTGGGTTCCGGCGAAGCAATTCTGCGCCGCAACGAAAAGATCGGTCGCGAGGCGTACCGCCCCAATGATCGTATTCGTTGCTACATCAAAGAAGTGCGCCGCGAACAGCGCGGTCCGCAGATCTTCCTGAGCCGCACCGACCCGCAGTTCATGGTTGAATTGTTCAAGATGGAAGTTCCCGAAATCTACGAGAACATCATCGAGATCAAAGCTGTGGCCCGTGACCCCGGTTCGCGTGCAAAGATTGCCGTAATTTCCTATGACAACAGCATCGACCCTGTTGGTGCCTGTGTGGGTATGCGTGGTAGCCGCGTGCAGGCGGTTGTGAATGAATTGCAGGGCGAAAAGATTGACATCATTCCTTGGAATGAAGATATGCCGACCTTCCTTGTGAACGCGTTGCAGCCGGCGGAAGTGTCAAAAGTTGTTCTGGACGAAGAAGCCGGAAAAATCGAAGTTGTCGTTCCAGCAGAGCAGTTGTCACTGGCGATTGGTCGTCGTGGTCAAAACGTGCGTCTGGCATCCCAGCTCACCGGTCTCGATATCGACATCATGACCGAGGAAGAAGAATCTAAGCGCCGTCAGGCTGAATTTGAAATCCGCACAAAGCTGTTCATGGACAAGCTGGACTTGGACGAATTCTTTGCGCAATTTCTGGTGTCCGAAGGGTTTACCAACCTCGAAGAAGTCGCCTATGTCGAAGTTGACGAACTGCTGGTGATCGACGGCGTTGATGCGGATACAGCGAACGAATTGCAGGCCCGTGCACGCGATGTTTTGGAAGCCGCAAACAAGGCCGCCCTTGATCACGCCCGCGAGTTGGGTGTCGAGGACAGCCTTGTTGCATTCGAAGGCCTGACGCCCCAAATGCTCGAGGCGCTTGGCGAAGATGGCGTGAAAACGCTGGAAGATTTCGCAACCTGCGCTGACTGGGAACTGGCCGGTGGCTGGACGACAGAAAAGGGCGAACGCGTCAAAGACGAAGGCGTGCTAGAAAAATTCGAAGTCTCGCTTGAAGAAGCACAGGACATGGTCATGACCGCCCGCGTTATGCTGGGTTGGGTTGATCCTGCCGATCTGATTGCTGTCTCAGGCGACGACGCAGAAGAACTGGAGGCGGAGGCCTGATCGTAGGCCTTCGAGGGCACGAAATGGCACGAGGTGGTCAATCCAAAAACCGCGACGAAGCGGAACGTAAGTGCATCGTCACGGGCGAGGTCCAGCCAAAATCTGGGCTGATCCGGTTTGTCGTTGGCCCGGACGATATGGTGTTTGCCGATGTATTCGACAAACTGCCGGGCCGTGGGATGTGGGTGACTGCTGAACGTGCCGTGCTTGAAAAGGCGGCCAAGGGACAGTTTTCCCGGTCCGCAAAACAGCCAGTGAACGTGCCCGAAAACCTTGTGGAAGAGGTTGAGCGGCAACAGGTGCGCCGCGTTGTTGACCTGATCGCTATGGCACGAAAAGCCGGATATGCAGTCTGTGGATTCGAAAAAGTAAAAAGCTGGCTGGCAGGTGGCGCGCGGGTGCGTGTCTTGATGCAAGCCAGCGATGGGTCCGAGCGCGGTAAAGCCAAGCTGTGGACCCCAGAAGGTGCCCGATTCTTTGGTTGCTTGACCGCGCAGGAATTGGGTTTGGCATTTGGGCGTCAAAGTGTGATACATGGCGCGCTAGCGACTGGTGGACTCGGCAACCGTGTTGTAGAGGAAGCCACAAAGCTAAGAGGCTTACGCGAGATTGACGGCGGCGAGGGTGCCTCCGGGAAGGATATAGTAGCTAAATGAGCGATAACGACGGTAAAAAACCACTTGGTCTAGGCGGATCGCGTCCTGCGAACGTCAAGCAAAGCTTTAGCCACGGGCGCACCAAGAACGTCGTGGTTGAGACCAAGCGCAAGCGCGTTGTGGTCCCCAAGCCTGGCGCCATAAAACCTGCGATTTCGGGTGGAACACCGATGGGCGGTGATCCGTCCAAGCGGCCTGCTGGCATCTCGGACGTAGAGCTCGAGCGCCGCATGAAGGCGTTGGCCTTGTCTAAGGTCCGCGAGGCCGAAGATACGGCCAAGCGTGAAGCTGAAGACAAAGCCCGCGCCGCCGAGCGCGAAGAGCGCCGTGCCGACGCCGAAGTCAAAGAGCGCGAAGAGCGCGAGCGCGAAGAAGCGCTGAAGGCCAAAGCAGAAGCCGAAGTTGAGGCCAAGCGTCAAGCCGAAGCTGCGGCCCAAGCTGCGGCAGCACCCGCCGCAGTTGTCGACTCCGAAGCAGCTGCTGCAAGAGGACCGACCCGTTCGGCCCCGCAGGCAGTCCCGCGCAAGAAAGAGGCTGACCGCGATCAACGCATTACGCGTAGCAAGGGCGCTGACGACAGCCGTCGCGCCGGTAAGCTGACGTTGAATCAGGCGCTGACAGGTGGCGAAGGTGGCCGTCAGCGGTCAATGGCCGCGATGAAGCGCAAGCAAGAACGTGCCCGCCAAAAGGCGATGGGCCAGAACGTCGAGCGCGAAAAGGTTATGCGCGACGTGAAGCTGCCCGAGGTAATTACTGTGTCAGAATTGGCTATCCGGATGTCCGAGAAGGTGTCCGACGTTGTGAAATCGCTGATGAACAGCGGCATTATGGCGACGCAGAACCAATCAATTGACGCGGATACCGCCGAACTGATAATCGAAGAATTCGGCCACAGGGTGGTCCGTGTTTCTGACGCTGACGTCGAAGACGTGATCACCAAGATCGTTGAGGATCCAAAGAACCTTAAGGATCGCCCACCTGTGGTCACGATTATGGGTCACGTTGACCACGGTAAGACCTCGCTGCTTGACGCTATCCGCCATGCAAAGGTTGTCGCTGGTGAAGCCGGCGGAATTACGCAGCATATCGGTGCCTATCAGGTGACGACCGACACAGGTGCAGTTCTGACCTTCCTTGATACGCCCGGCCACGCGGCGTTTACGTCGATGCGTGCCCGTGGCGCCCAAGTTACCGACATTGTTGTTCTGGTCGTTGCTGCTGATGACGCAGTCATGCCGCAAACCATCGAGGCGATTAATCATGCGAAGGCGGCAAATGTGCCGATGATCGTGGCGATCAACAAAATGGACCGTCCGGGAGCCAATGCCACCAAGGTTCGCACCGATTTGCTGCAACATGAAGTCGTCGTCGAAAAGATGTCTGGTGAAGTGCAAGATGTCGAAGTGTCGGCCATCACTGGGCAAGGCCTTGATCAACTACTTGAGGCAATTGCCTTACAAGCGGAACTTCTTGAGCTTAAAGCCAACCCAGATCGCGCTGCCCAAGGCGCCGTGATCGAGGCGCAGTTGGACGTGGGCCGCGGCCCTGTCGCAACCGTGCTCGTGGAAACAGGTACGCTGCGCCAAGGCGATATCTTTGTTGTCGGTGAGCAGTGGGGCAAAGTCCGCGCGCTGATCAACGACAAAGGCGAGCGCATCAAAGAAGCTGGCCCCTCTGTTCCTGTCGAAGTTCTTGGACTTAATGGCACGCCCGAAGCTGGGGACGTGCTGAACGTAACATCGACCGAAGCGCAGGCACGCGAGATTGCGGAATACCGTGCGAACGCCGCTAAAGAGAAACGCGCAGTAGCGGGTGCTGCTGTGACGCTTGATCAATTGATGGCAAACGCCAAAGCCGATAAGAACGTGTCTGAACTGCCGATCCTTGTGAAAGGTGACGTGCAGGGCTCGACCGAAGCGATCGTTCAGGCGATGGCAAAAATTGGTAACGACGAAGTCCGCGTCCGGGTTTTGCATTCCGGTGTGGGCGCGATCACAGAAAGCGATATCGGTCTGGCGGAAGCCTCTGGTGCACCGGTGATCGGCTTTAACGTGCGTGCAAATGCATCAGCACGTCAGTCGGCGAACCAGAAGGGTGTCGAGATCCGCTATTACTCGATCATCTATGATCTTGTGGACGATATAAAAGCTGCAGCTTCTGGCCTGCTGTCTGCCGAAATCCGTGAAAAGTTCATCGGTTATTCGACGATCAAAGAAGTGTTCAAAGTGACCGGTATCGGTAAAGTCGCCGGTTGTCTGGTGACCGAGGGCGTGGCGCGCCGTTCCGCTGGTGTGCGTTTGCTGCGCGATGATGTGGTGATCCACGAAGGCACGCTTAAGACGCTCAAGCGTTTCAAGGACGAAGTGCCCGAAGTGCAGTCCGGCCAGGAATGCGGCATGGCGTTTGAAAACTACGAAGACATTCGCGCCGATGATGTTATTGAGATTTTCGAGCGCGAAGAGGTCGAGCGCAATCTGTAACGAGATACGATTATAAAGAACAAAAAGGGGACG